>Ga0209345_10000207_pt1 | contig 83437 bp, 17 predicted proteins | sample Cruoilmetagenom7_FD_187294 | JGI IMG/M metagenome (GOLD analysis project Ga0209345, IMG submission 187294) | Oil polluted marine microbial communities from Coal Oil Point, Santa Barbara, California, USA - Sample 7 (SPAdes) (version 2) | ecosystem: Environmental > Aquatic > Marine > Oil seeps ... | reverse complement strand
AGTCATCGGCGGCCACTTCGCGTGCGTTCGTGACGATGGTCCCGCCCGAGGCCAGGGCGGCGGCGGGATAGCAGGCCGCCGGGTCGTTGTTGGCGATGGAGCCCCCGATGGTGCCGCGATTGCGCACCGCCGGGTCGCCGATCTTGCCCACCAATCCCGACAGACCGGGATAGCTGGACCGCGTGGCCTCGCAGACATCTGCGTGCACGCTCGCCCCACCGATCCAGAGGGAATTGCCCTCCTGACGGATGCCTTTCATCTCCTCGACACCAGCGAGACTGACGAGCGTTGACGGCATCGCGAGTCGCGCCCTGAGCGTCGGGATCAGGGTCTGACCACCCGAAAGCGGCTGGGCGTCCTCATCCCCCAAGGCGGCGACAGCCTCGGCGATGGTCGTGGGGCGTTCAAATTCGAATGCATACATGATCCGGTCCTCCTAGGCGTTCTGAATGGCATCCCACACGCGGTGCGGGCTGACAGGCATGTCGATATGGGTGACGTTGACGCCGCCCGACTGGATGGCGTCGATCACAGCATTGACCACGGTCGGAGGAGAGCCGATGGCCCCCGCCTCACCGCAGCCTTTCACGCCAAGCGGGTTATGCGTGCAGGGCGTGCCCTGGCTGTGATCCACCGTATAGAACGGCAGGTCGTCGGCGCGCGGCATGGCGTAATCCATGTAGCTCGCGGTCAGAAGCTGGCCGTTCTCGTCATAGGTGGTGTTCTCCAGCAGGGCCTGCCCGATGCCCTGACCCAAACCGCCGTGGACCTGGCCGGTCACGATCATCGGGTTGATGACGTTGCCGAAATCGTCCACCGCCGTCATCCGGTCGACCCGGACCTTGCCGGTCTTGGGGTCGACCTCGACCTCGCAGCAATAGGCGCCGGAGGGATAGGTGAAGTTCGCGGGGTCGTAAAACGCTGTTTCCTCCAGCCCCGGTTCGATGTTTTCCAGCGGGAAATCGTGCGGAATGTAGGCCTTGAGCGCCACTTCGCCGAAGGAGACCGATTTGTCAGTGCCGGCGACGGTGAAGTTGCCATCCTTCAGTTCGATATCCTCGGGCGCGGATTCCATCATATGCGCGGCGATCTTCTTGGCCTTGTCGATGACCTTTTCAGTGGCCCGCACGATGGCAGAGCCGCAGACCGCCAGCGACCGCGAGCCGTAGGTGCCCATCCCGAAGGGGATCTTGGACGTGTCGCCATGCACGATGTCGATGGTCGCAGGGTCTATCCCGAGCATATCACCGACGATCTGGGGGAAGGCGGTCTCATGACCCTGACCATGGCTGTGCGCCCCGACCATGACCGAGAGGTTGCCTGTCGCATTCACCCGGACCGTGGCGGCGTCGTAAAGGCCGACGCGGCTGCCCAACTGACCGACGAGGTTGGAGGGCGCGATACCGCAGGCCTCGATATAGGCGTTGACGCCGAAACCGCGCCACAGCCCCTTGGCCTCGCTTTCCTTGCGCCGCGCGGCAAAGCCGGCCTTGTCCGCGACCTTTTCCATCTGGTCCATCAGCGCGTCGTAATTGCCGCTGTCATATTCCAGACCGGCGGCGGAGGCGTAGGGATATTGATCGGGCTGGATGAAATTCTTGCGCCGCAGTTCGATCGGATCCATGCCGATTTCACGGGCGGCCTTGTCGATGACGCGTTCCAGCGAATAGGTCGCTTCGGGCCGACCGGCACCGCGATAGGCATCAACGGGCGCGGTATTGGTAAAGACAGCCTTCACGTTCACATAAACATTCGGCACCGTATAGTTTCCGGCCATCAGCGTGCCATGTAGGAACGTCGGCGTGGCGGTGGCGAAGTTCGAGAGATACGCGCCGACATTGGCGTGCGTCTCGGTACGGAAGGCCAGAAACTTGCCATCCGCATCCATCGCCAATTCGATCTTGGTGACGTGGTCGCGGCCATGGGCGTCGGTCAGGAAAGCCTCGTTCCGGTCGGAGGTCCATTTGACCGGACGACCGATCCGCTTGGACGCCGCGAGGACCAGCGCCTCTTCGCCGTAGTGGTAGATTTTTGAGCCAAAGCCCCCGCCGACATCCGGTGCGATCACCGTCAGCTTGTTCTCGGGGATCCCCATCACAAATGCCGAGATGAGCAACCGCGTCAGATGCGGATTCTGGCTGGTGGTGTGCAGGGTGTATTCGTCGTTCGCCGCGCGATATTCACCGATGGAGCAGCGCGGCTCCATCGCGTTGGGGACCAGACGGTTGTTGACCAGCTCAAGGGTGGTGACGTGGTGCGCGCCCTTGATCGCCTCATCGGTCGCGGCGCGGTTATCCTCGATCCAGCCCCAGTCAAAGCATTGGTTGGTGCCGATTTCGTCGTGCACATAGGTCGTGCCGCTCAACGCCTGTTTCATGTCGACGACGGCGGGCAGCTCTTCGATATCGATCTCGATGGCTTCTGCGGCGTCGCGGGCCTCGGCTTCGGTCTCTGCGATGACGGCGGCATAGGCGTCGCCGACGTGGCGGACCTTGCCATGGGCGAGAACCGGGCGCTTGGGCTCCTTCATCGGTTCGCCGTCACGGCTGTTGATGAGCCAACCGGCGGGGTTGCCGCCGACCTCGACGAAATCCTCGCCGGTAAAGACCGCGAGGACACCGGGCATGCCTTCGGCCGCGGAGGTGTCGATGGATTTGATGATCCCGTTGGCCACGGTGGAGCGCGCAAAGACCGCTGCCGCCTGGCCGTAGGTTTTGATGTCGTCGCTGTACCGGCCCTTGCCAGTCAGGAAACGAATGTCTTCGCGGCGCTTGGTGGGTGCGCCAATTCCGGTATCTTTGGGCATTGGATATCCTCCCTTATAACTCTTATTCCGCCGCGATGGCGCTGACGTCCTGACCGGACGCGGCCATGATCGCCTTGACGATGTTGTGATACCCGGTGCAGCGACAGATGTTGCCCTGAAGGTGGGATCGGACGTCGGCTTCGGTCGGGGAGGGGTTCGCCTCCAGCAGCGAGGCGGCAGCCATCACCATCCCCGGCGTGCAGAATCCGCATTGCAACCCGTGGTGATCCTGAAACGCTTGCTGGATGCGGTTCAGCGATCCATCGGCGTTGGCTTGCCCTTCGATCGTGCCGACCTCGGCGCCGTCCGCCTCTATCGCAAACATGGAGCAGGCTTTGACCTGCTTGCCGTCGACATGGACCGTACACGCCCCGCATTGAGAGGTGTCGCATCCGATGTGGGTGCCTGTCAGATGCTGGTCTTCGCGCAGGAAAGTCACCAGAAGCGTGCGCCCCTCGACCTCCTTCGTGACAGGTTTCCCGTTGATTTTCATTGAAATTTTGGTCATTTCATCCTCCCTATCCTCCGATAGTCAGTCGCGCGGTCGATTCAGAGTCAAGAGTCGATTGGCGCGTTTCAAAGAACTGACGCGCGGTCAATTAGGCCCATGGCGGCCCGTTGATCGATCCGTTTTGGCTGACTGGAGTAGAGTTAGCGCGCCTTCGCTTTTCGTCCAAAACCTAATGAAAGGCCCGGAGGGTCATGTCCGAGGGCCCGAATTCGGCGCGATCATTAAAAGTCTCTGTATCAATTTCAGGGGGGTGGAGATCGTCCAGCCCCCGGATTTTCATGGATTTTCGGGGAATGTCACCTCCTCAGGCCAGGGCGTCGAGGGGAATTACACCGCATTCTAATTATGAAAATTGATACTGTTAATCAATGACTTATACCCTGAACATATACCACCGGCACCGCTCAACCATTTTGATAACCGTGGAAAGCAATGCCAATGTCGATTTTCTCTCTCTCCGACGATCCTGTCTGCCTGTCAGCGCCCGGACGCCAGTCGTGTTCCAGTCCGACCGGATCAACAGGACGCTCCGCCCGCGTCGATAAACATCTTGTCAGGTCGCGCGGCGGCTCACGCCCGACGCTTGCCGCATGGCGCGCCTCGGCTGCGGCGCTTGGGCTGCTGTGTCTCGCCAATCCGGCCCTTGCCAATTCTCTGGACAGTCAGTTTTCCTTCCAGATCGTCGAGGTTGAACCCGACGGCGAAGAGCAGTTGGTCGCGCGCAAATCGGTCAAGCCCGGTGAAACGATCCACTATGAAATCCGCCACGAAAACCAGTCGGAGGACGCGATGTCGGGCCTCGTCATCGCAGCGCCGGTGCCGGCGGGTGTGACGATCACCTTCGGCACCCAAAGCAGCAACGTGCCGGCGACCTTCGAGGTTCAGGCAGAGATGGACCCGGAGCTGGATGGCCTGGAATGGGCCCAACTGCCCGCGGTTCGAAAGGTCCGTCAACCGGACGGGACGCTGGCTGAAGAACCGCTGCCCGAAGCCGAAGTCGCCGCCGTCAGGTGGAGCTTTTCGGAACCCTTGGCCGCGGGTGAATCCGCGCTGAACACCTACCGCGTCAAGGTCAATTAAGCCGCCGCGCAATCCCTTCCCAATTTTCCCTGAACAAGGATTCTACTTGTGAAACTTCCGTCGTCCTTCCGCCGCTCGACGAGCGCGATAGCGGTCTGTTCCGTGCTCGGCGCGGCCGCCTATGCCGCCGCGCCCGAAGCCGGGTCGGTCATCGGTAACCAAGCGGTTGCCACCTATACAAATTCCGCCGGTGACACTGTCACGGTGACCTCGAACACGGTCGAAACCGTGGTGCAGCAGGTCGCCGGTGTCACCCTGACGTCCGACAATACCGAATCCATTGCGGCGGGCGGCAAGGCCTTCCTGCCTCACATCATCACCAACGAAGGGAACGGGCCGGACGCCTTTAACCTGTCGGCGACCGAAGACGACAGCGGGACGCTCAACACGTCGCAGCTGGTGTTCTACCCCGATGCCGATATGGACGGCGTCGCCGATAGTGCGACCGTGCTGACAGAAACGCCGACCCTCGCCCCCGGTGAGCAATTCGGCGTCGTGATCGAAGCGACAGTTCCATCCACCGCGACCGGGTCTGATACGATCACGGTCCTGTCCGTGTCGCAATTGGACGGCACCATCCAGTCGACCAACACCGATACGCTGACGATTTCCACCGATGCGATCATGGAATTGGTGAAGTCGATGGTCGCGGATGCCTCATCTGCCGGGGATCCGAATGTGATCGATGCGGGTGATACGGTGACGATCACTCTGACCTATTCCAGCACCGGTCTGGCGGCTGCGAACAACTACGCGGTTCAGGATATCCTCGACGCCGGGCTGAACTATGTTCAGGGCTCCGCACGATGGTCGGACTCTGCCGTTCCGCTAGATGATGACAACGGTTCGACGGTGACCGATGCGACCAACGGCTCCAGCGAGACGATCACCTGGGACTTTGACGACACGCAGACCGTGAATTTCACCATCTCCTCCGTCGGTTCCGGCCGGTCGGGAAGCGTGACATTCCAGGCCCGCGTGGACAGCGCAGCGAACGCAGGCAAGATCACCAACGTCGCGACGCAGGATGTCGACGGGACAGCGTTCCCCCCCTCGAATACCGCTTCGATCGTGGTCGACAACCAGTTCTCGGTCGCGATCGCGGATACGGCGATCAATGCGGACGGCAGCGCTAATGGGGCCATCACCTCGGCCACCGATGACGATGCGGCGCAGAACGATGTCGTGACAGAAACCGGAGACGTCTATCAAGGCGCGACAATCCGGCAGGAATTCGTGCTGACCAACAATTCGAACAGGGCCGACAGTCTGACCGTGGCGGTGAGTAACGATGACTATCCATCCGGCACGACGTTCCGGATCGTCGGCGCGGATGGTGTCACCCCGGTGATCGGGTCGGTCGGCCCCCTGGCGATCGGGGCGAGCACAAAGGTAACCTTGCTCGCGACCTTGCCCACGGATCTCGTACCGACCGCGACGACCAATTACACAGCGACCTTGACGACGACCTCGGACGCCTCGGGCGTCTCGGACGTCGCAACCGCGGAGTTCACCGGTGAGGTGCTGGCTTCCAGCGTCGATCTTGAGAATGACGAGCTCGGCCTCGAAGGTTCGGATGCTGCGCCGACCAATGGCGGCGCCCCCTGGATCACCAGCACGACGGACCCCGGCGTGCCTGTTACCTACGACATGATCGTAGAGAACAACGGGCCAGTTTCCGACAGCTACAACCTGTCTCTGGATGCTGCCCTGCCGCCGGGCTGGACAGTCGAATATCGCGATGCCGCTGGCACGTTGATCAGCAACACCGGCACGATTCCTGCTGGATCCTCGGTCCCCATCACGGTGACAATTCTGCCCGCCGAGACTGCCTTGCCGGGTGATACGCTGATCGACATCAAGGTCGAAAGCGCGGTTTCGGGTCAATCCGACCGGATCGTCAACCAGGTCACCGTGAGCGAGGTCTATGACGTCGGCATCATCGAGGATCAAACCGTTCAGGCCGCGCCCGGCGGGATCGTCGATCTGCTGCACACGATCTCGAACAACGGGAACGTGGCGATCACCGAAGGGGCCATCACCGACACGGGGCTGACCAACTTTTCCGGTGCCTTGTTCTGGGACCAGAACGGCAACGGCGTGATCGACGCTGGCGAACCGGTCATCGACAACTTTGATGACCTCACCGACGGTATTTCCGCAGGGGTGAACGGTTTGGCCATCGGCGACCAGATCACAGTCATCTATCGGGTGCAGACACCTTCAACCTCGACCGTCGGTGTGTCGGAAACCAGTACCTTGACGCTGGCGTCGTCACTGAATTCCAGTGGCGGGACCGATGCCACGACGGCCGACAACGACGTGGAAGATCGCATCGTGATCATCTCGGGCGACATGACGTTGACCAAGTATCAATACGTCGATGCGAATTGCGATGGGACGGTCGGGACCTTTACCAAGAACCGTCAGGATGTCGATCCGGGTCAATGCATCCGCTACATGATCGAAGCCGAGAACACCGGAACGGCTGATGCCACCTCCGTCACCATCTCGGACGCCGCGCCGGCCTATACCTCGATCACCGATTGCGGCGGAAGCTGCGATGAGACGGTGTTCCCTGGAACCGGGACTGCAACTGCCACGACCAGCGCGATCTCCAGCGCGCATGGCACGGTTCTGCCCGGCGGCTTTGCCCGCCTCGAGTTCACTGTGCAAGTCGATCAGTAACTGAACCGGCAAGCTGCCCCTGCCCGGTTTACGGGTGGGGGCTTCTTTTCGACCTCTCTTTCGCCCTCCTTCTTGAAGGATTATTTCGGATGCGCAGTTTATTCAGATCGCTTCGCGCGGTTGGCCCTCTTTGCCTTCAGGCTGCGATCCTTGCCATTGTTCTATTTATGCCTGCCGCGGGCCTGACCCGTCCTGCGCCGGTTGACGAGTTGCTCCGCAACGACGCGCGGACGACCTACTTTAACGTCGGGCTGGGGATGCGGGAAAGCCTGGTTTCGAACCTTCCCGAAGCGGTTGTCAGGCCCTTTCCTGAAATCGACGTCGAGGGCTACACCGACCTGGTCCTGACCCGTGGCGCCCTCGACCTTTACCATTATGCCGTCAACAATACGGGTAACGTCCCGCTGGAGGTGAGCTGGTCCATGCGCGGCGCTGGCGACATGCACCTGATGCAGGATGCACGGCTGATTCATGACATCAACGGAAACGGGAACCCGGACGCCTATGAGCCGGTGATCACCGCGAGCGATGTCTTCACGCTCGCCCCGGATGAGGAGCTGGATCTGATCTATGCGTTCCGGGTGTCCGAGATGGCCGCGGTGGGCGAATCCTTCTCGGCCTCGCTCGTCGCTGAGGCCAAGGTGGTCAATCGCCCGAGCATTCAAACCATCACCGCTGTTGCGACCGACGAGGCCATCGGCAAGACTATGATCGTCGCCGGCGGGTTGGAGATACAGAAACGCCAATCCGTACAGCCGGGCGAAAATGCGACGTTCCTGACCTACGAGTTGACCCTGCGGAACAATTCCGAACAGGCAATCGCCGGATATTCCGAAATCGACGGCAATGCCCTGCGTATCGACGGCAGCCCCGCTACGGGTGTGTTGATGTCGGACGAAGTCCCTTTGAACACGCGCTTTGTTCGGTTTGAAAACTCCGGCGGTTTGTTGGCGCTTTATCATCGTCGGGGGGACGGGGCGCAAAGCTATGTCACGAACCCGCCAGCCTTGTCCGAGATCGACGCCATCGCCTTCTTTCATGAGGGGGATTACGTCGTGGGCCGATCGAGCGACACGGGTTTTGTCGTGCAGATCGACCACGGCCTGGGTGAGGCCGAAATCACCAACCGTGCGGCAACCCATATTGGCACGGGCACAGGCTATATGAGATTGCCGTCAAACGTGGTCAAACACAGGACGATGCAAGCCGCCGCAGGTACGCTCGATTTCTTTGATCCGGTCAGCCGGGGCGTCGTGCGCCATGGCCAGTTGGACAGTGACCTTCAGGTTCGCGTCGCCCTTGGCGCCTGCAATGCGACGAGCGCGATTGACGTGATCGACGTCACCTTGCGGAGTTCCGTGACCGGCGACAAGGAAGTCGTCACGGCCCGCGAAACCGGCGCCAACACAGGTGTCTTTGAAATTGCGCCAATGCCGGTGACCCGCATGGCTGTCGTTGCTGCGAATGACGGCGTCCTTGCGAGTGATCAGGGCGATCAGGTCTATGCCTTTGCCAGGTGCGACAACCGGAGCGTCGAGAATTCGCTATATATAGAGCCGGGAAATTTCATCTTTAATGCCATCTCGAATGACCCTGTCGAGGGGGTCGAGATCACCCTGACGGAGATCGCGACCGGACGGGAGGTGGCCCAGGCCACCAGTGATGCGCGTGGCTATTTCAGCTTTGCCAGCATGCCGGCGGGGACCTACCAATACGGTGTGCAACAAAGTGGCGCCTGGTCCTATCCCACGGCCCGAAGCGATTTTTCGGGGTATGGCAGGACCCTGTCCTCGGCAGCGTTCGGCGCCTCGTTTCAGCACGGGGGCGGGAGGATGGCCGGGTCGGATATTCCGGTCGATCCCGCCTATCCGGTGGCGATTTCCCTGAGCAAGGTCGCGGAGCGGGATGTCGTGGCGCAGGGAGGTTTTCTCAGCTACAGGCTCACCCTCACCAATAGCATGTACCAATCCCTGACACAGGCGGAACTTGTCGACAGGCCCTCTTATGGCGCTGAGTTTGTCGCCGGCTCCGCGTCCCTGGATGGAATGACGCTGTCTGATCCGGTGAAGGACAGCGACGGCGATCTGATCTTTGATCTCGGGGATCTGGCGCCGCTCGGTTCGGTTGAAATGACATACCTCGTACACTTCTCTGCCGGGGCGCGAGAAGGGCGGAACGAGAACACCGCGCTTTTGCACGGTCGCCAGGCCGGGACCGGTACCTATCGTCAATCGCCTCTGGCGCGTGCCGTGGTGCGTCTGGATAATGCTGGCGGCGTTTTTTCCCGGCAGGGCACGATCATCGGGTCGGTCTTTATGGATTGCAACGGTAACGGGATACGCGACGGCTGGGGGGAGCCGGGGATTCCGGGCGTTCGGATCGTGACGCAGGAAGGCCTGTTCGTCGTCACGGATCTGCACGGTCGGTATTCGTTGCCCGGAATGCGGCCCGTGACGCATGCCTTTCAGGTCCAGAAAGAAACGCTGCCCGTCGGAACGACAGTCTCTGTCACACGGACCAACGACCTTGGGCGGGGTGGATCGCGGATCGTGCCGTTGAAACGTGGTGAGCTACGGGCAGAACATTTCGCGGTCTCGTCCTGTTCACCAGCAGCGCTGGCCGAAGTGACAGCACGGCAGGAGAAATTCGAGGTTGAGACGGCGGGCCGAAATCCTGTTGTCTCGGGCGATGGCGCCTCGGGGCAGGTAGGCGGGACTGTCGGCTCGGTGCGTTCTGCTGCGGGCATTGCGACCACCACCCAATTGACCACGGCCATGGTGGCGCAGACCCCGGATGATCCCGCTGCGCGTCGTGCCCCGCTCACGCAGAAATCGGCGGCGAAATCGCGGCGCCGTCCTTTGGCGAGCCTTGTGAAATCGGTTGATTCGGAGGCCGCGTTTCTTGATCTGCTCGACGGTGACACCTTGGCCAGCCGGACGCAAAATATTCGGGTGAAGGGCAAGGGCGATCTGACTTTCACGCTGCGCGTGAACAACCGCGCATTGGATGTCGGTCGAGTGGGGGAGCGGTCCACATGGGCCAAGCGCAATGTTCAGGCGCTGGAGTTCGTGGCGGTCAAGCTGCGACCGGGCGCGAACACCCTCACGCTCATCGGAGCGGATGGATTTGGCATCGAGCGCGTGCGCCAGAGCATTTCGGTCACGGCGCCGGGCGATCCCGCACGGATCGAGATCATCGCGCCGCAAACCGCAACCGCCAACCCGGTTTCCGTGTTGCCCGTCGTGGTGCGCATATTGGACGCAGGTGGTCTGCCGGTCCCGGCGTCGGCTATCGTGACGCTGCGCGGAGGGCGCGCGCTTTGGGATGTCAGTGATATTCGGCCCGGCACGCCCGGGGTCCAGGCCTACATCGACAATGGCGAAGCCACCTTTGGTCTGAGTCCGCCGCAGGTTTCGGGACCAGTCACGCTGCGCGTCGAGGCCGGTTTTGCCAAGAGCGAAGTCCGCGTGACCTTTACCCCCGATCTGGACGAGCGCATCATGATCGGTGTGATCGAAGGCGCGGTCGCGCTGAAGGGTGGGGCAGGGGGTCCGCTTCTCGGGGCCAAGGAGTTCAGCCATTTCGAGGAGACGATCACGGGCCTGCGGGGAGAGCTATATCTGAAGGGCGCCATCCGGGGTGACGCCCTGTTGACCCTGCGATACAGTTCTGACCGCGATACCGAGGATCGGCTGTTTCGCGACATTAACGGTGAAGAATATTATCCCGTCTACGGCGACAGCTCTGAGCGTGGGCATGATGCGCAATCCTCGACCAACCTGTTCGTGAAAGTCGAAAAGGGACGGTCCTATGTCCTATACGGCGACATCGCGATTGAGCCTGAAGCGAGCACCCTGAAGCTTGGCGGACAGAACCGTGTCACAACCGGTGCGAAGGCTCATTGGGAAAACGACCGCGCCGCGATCACTGTTTTTGCGGCCCATACCGCGCAAACTCAGGAGGTCATCGAGTTTCCCGGACGCGGCGTTTCGGGTCCCTACGATATGACGTTGGGCGGCTATGTCGACCGGTCGGAGCGGGTGGAAGTCCTGGTTCGCGACCGGGATGGGGGCGATGTCTTGACAAGCACGCCGATGCGGCGCGGCACGGATTACCTGCTGGATTACTTCCGCAACACGATCACCTTTAGCAGCCCGGTGAACCAGTTCGACGGATCCGGCAATCCCGTCTCTGTCCGGGTTACATATGAGGTGACGGGGGCGAATGCGGATCGCTATTGGCTCTACGGCGGTGAGGCGCGCTATGCCTTGACTGACCGCACGACGATCGGAGCCAGGGTCGTTCAGGCCGACGCCCCATTGGGCAATGCGGCGCGGTATGGGGTGCAGTCGGGATATGTTCGACACGACACCGGCACCGGCGGCGTTTGGGAGGCCGAAGCGGCCCGGTCCGTCGATGAAAACGGCACGTCCGATCTGACAGGTCGCTTGTCCTATGATGTCCGCCACGAGGGCGAGTCCATCAGTTTCGAGGCGATCCATACCGGGCAGAACTTTGTTGTCGGGGGAGGTCTGGCGCGGGCCGGTACAACTCAGCTTCGTTTGCGCTACGGGGTGGAGGTTTCGCGTAAGGATGCGGTGTCGGTCGCCGCGGAATATGTGCGCGACCGCAAAGCCGACAGTCGGATTCTGACGTTGGACGCGCTATATGCCCGACAATTTTCCGACCAGCTGCGCGGTGAGGTCGGCGTCGAATACAAGCGGGGCCGTGTTGCGGGGGCGGCCCTGTCCCATAGCGCTGCGATCCTCGGGGCGCATTGGGTCCCCAAGACCCGGCCGAACAACAAGATAACGGGGCAACTTCGCTTTCCGTTGCACGGCGAGGGGGGCGATCCGGCCAACCTTGTTATCGGAGCCTACAGCAGTCCCAAACCGGGCTGGACCGCCTATACCGAGGCGGAATTCAAGTTGCAGGACGGCTTTGCCCTGAGCCGAGCCCGGCGCGGTTTCGATCATAAGATGGCGGATTGGTTGACTGGCACACTGGAATTCACGCAGGCCCCCGGAGAGAGCGAAGCGACCTTTACCCAAGGTGTGACAGCCGCCTGGGATCTGAACGCGCTGACCAATCTGCGTCTGAACCTTGAACATTCGCGCAAGGCGGATACCGGTCGGGACGCGCTGACCAGCATCGCGGTAGGTACCAAATGGCAATCCTCGGACGCGCGGATTGTGGGGGATGCCGACCTGGAAACCACGATGGAACCCTCGGGAGATACTTACTACGCCAGCCTGGGGTTGGCGGGACAAATCACCCCCGATCTCAGCCTTCTGGGGCGGAGCCGCGTCGCGCGCGATGACCGGAGCGGCCAGAATACCCTGCGCAGCCGAACCCGCATAGGCGCCGCCTATCGTCCTGTGGAAGATCCCAGGATCGAGATGTTGGCCTGGTACGAGCATCAACTGGAGCGTAAAGGGCAGAAAGTGCAGAAACACCTGTGGTCGGTTGATACAAGTTATGAGGCCGACGAGAATTTCAGGGTGAACGGCAAGTATGCAGGTCAATATCAAAGCATCTCCATTCCCGGCGCTGTCAGCGCCAGCGCCATGACGCAACTGGTGCAGGGTGGTCTGGATTTGGAGTTTGGCGATGATCGGTATCGGCTTGGCCTGAATGCGGCCCACCTCTGGGATAATCGCGGGGGCCGCTCGACCGGGCTTGGGCTGGAACTTGGTGTGGTGGCGACCGAAGGTGTTCTGATGGCCGCCGGCTATAATGCGACGAAAGGCGAGGTGTCGGGGCAATCCAGCCTCTATCAGTCCGGCTTTTATCTGCGGTTCAGCCTACTTCTCGATAATTCGCTCTTGAGCCAGCTTGATGGTGTTTTCACGAATTGAATGTCGTGGATTATGGACTGTATTATCGGTGTGTTAAGGGTGAAGACCAACCTGCCCGAAATTTAAAATAAACTGGGATTAGGTTCTGCGTTTTCCGGCTCCGCGTTAGTAATTTCCTCGGACATTTCTCTCATAATGATGGGAGTAGATGAAAGGGGATTACCATGCAGCTAGGCGTTGTTCTCGGCCGGTTAATCCTGGCGGTCACGATGGTCGCCAGTCCAAGTTTTGCGAGTGCGCAGAAATACGGCATATCGGGGTTCGGGACTCAAGGGCCGACATCGGGACTGACGTTCGGCATCCATCCCGACCAATCACGCATCCGGTTGAAATCCACGCCCAAGCCGGCGGTCACAAGGTCAAAGTCGTCCTCGGTCGTTACATTTGTCGGGTTAACCTCCGACAAGCGGACCGCGCGGCTCAAGCACCTGATTGGGTTTGCGGAATCTCGCCGTGATGGATACGACGCGATCCACTACGGCGCACAGAGGAAGCCTGCAAAGCGCCCCACGGAGTTGACCCTGCGTGAGGTTATTGCCTGGATCAATGCGACGCCGGGGCAGAACCACGCCATCGGACGATATCAATTCATCCCCACAACCCTGATTAACCTGATCGAGCGGGCGAAACTGGGCCCGGAAACTGTGTTCTCGCCCGGAACGCAGGATCACCTGGCACAGATCCTTTTAGAGGATGCGGGTTATAGCGCCTTTTTAAAGGGTCAGTTAAGTCAGACCAAGTTCATGAATAATCTTGCGGGAATTTGGGCCGGGTTGCCGACCTCGTCGGGGAAATCGCGGTATCACGGTTACGCAGGAAATCGCGCGACTATCACTTGGGTGGCTTTCAAAACAGAAATTGGACGTATCTTTGGACGGTGACGGGTTCAACGCAATGGGGCTTTTGCAAATGTCGCTCCAAGTGGGGCTCACATGCCTGATTCAGCCTGCCCCAAATTCAACTGTGCAGCGCAATCCCGCAGGCAGAACCAGATCGGGATTCGGCAGCGACATGCGAATGCCGACGGTGCCTGTGCCCGCATCAAACACCCGGTCGATCACGGTCAATGTGGCGGCATGGCGTCCGCCAATCGGAGCCTCGGGGAGGATCGTGACGCTTTGCCCAACCTTCAGCGCGGCGAAATGGTCAAGCGGCACATAGGCCTCGACGCGCAGCGGGTCCAGCGCGGCGATGGTGACAATCGGCGCGGTCCCATCCTGATATTCCCCAATCGAGGCGCTGCGTTCAACAACCACGCCTTTGATGGGGCTGACCACGGTCTTTTGCTTTAGCACGGCACGGGAGCGTTCGACCTCGATCTCGGCGAGGGCACGATCGAGCCGGGCTTCCTCCAGCTGTTGCAATGCCAGTTCAGCTTCCATGGCCGCTTCTTCATAGCTGGTGTCCGAAGCGATCTTGCGTTGAACGAGACGACGCATCCGTTCGGCCTGATCCTGCAGGAAGGCCAGCCGCGCCTCGCGCCCCTTCAAAGCGTAACCACTTGCGGCCCGGGATTCAGCCTGGCTCAACTGAAAGGCTTCGAGCGTGTCGTCGAGCCGCGCAACAACCTGGCCTGCCGCGATCATGTCCCCCCGCGACACTGCGATTTCGGTGAGAACTCCGGCGACGGGCGCCGAGAGTTCGATCATGTCTTCGGGTTCAATCAAGCAGCGGACAGGTGCGGGAATTGCCTCGGATTGCGCGGCCGAAACATGCGGAGTCAGGATCATCAATGAAGCTGTCAGTGCGTGGATAACGCGGGTTAGAGAACGGGAAGTGATGAAAAAACGAGCCGAAAAAATATTAAAGAAACGTTGCATTACGTATGAGAATCCAGCCATGATTGATTCATTAAAAACAGATTCTGACTAAAAACAATTATTTTTCAAGTAAGCTGGGGGGCATGTGACCATTCTCGACAGCGCGTTCATGGCCTTTTACCGAAGGCTCGGCCGAACGGGTGCAACGGAGCTTAACCTTAAAGCCACGACCTCTTTGGCGCGCGGAATTCATATCGATACGCTGGAGCCTCGGATTCTTCTGTCTGCGGATTTGATCCCCGTGGCCGGAACGATCGATGTCCCCGGTGAGACTGATTTTTTCAGCTTTGAGCTGGCCGAAAGCCGCCAGCTGATATTCGACGCGCTGACCCCGTCGCCGCAGATCACCTGGGCGTTGTCCGGTGAGGGCGGCGCGATTGTCAGCCCCACCACCTTTAACCAATCCGACGGGGCGCAGGGCGGTGAAATCATCGCGCTGGACGCCGGCACCTATACGCTGACCGTGGACGGGCAGGGCGATCAGACCGGGGATTATTCCTTTCGTCTGTTGAATGCGTCGAACGCGCAGAACTTGACCCCCGGCACCCGCGTCGATGGCACTCTCGCCAATGGCGGTCGCGAAACTAGCCTCTATCAGTTCGACGCCGAGGTCGGCACAGATCTGGTGTTCAACGCCCAGGCCCAGAGCGGCGGCACCGCCTATTGGGAATTGATCGACCCGGATGGAGAGACGGTGTTCGGTCCGGTCAATTTTGCGCCAGGCAGCAATCTGGATCGCTTCACCACCCAGAAGGCCGGCACCTATACGCTGCTGTTCGAGGGCTACCTCGGGAATTCCACTGATCTGGACTATGGTTTCACCCTTAATCAGGTGGTGGATCGCACGAGTCCCATGACGCTGGATACGCCGGTGTTTGGCACGTTTGACCAGCCCGCGCAGCAGCATTTCTACGACTTTACCCTGACCGAAGACACGCGTGTTTTCATCGACGTCCTGCGCACCACGGAGCGGGTCGATGTGACCCTGACCGGACCGACCGGCAAGGTTATCGACGATACGGCGATGTGGTATCTGGATCGAACCTATGATCCGATACGCGATCTGGTGGCGGGCGACTACCGGCTGGCCATTGTCAATCGGGGCAGCGACCAGACGCAATACGGCATCCAGCTTTTGACCGAGGCCTCCGCGGAGGCATTGACCCTCGGGACCGCATTGTCCGACCGTCTGGATGACCAAGGACCCGAGGCCGCATTCCGGCGCGTCGCCTCGACGGCGCCAATCGCGGCCACGGCCCAGGATCGGGCGCTGGAGTTCAATAACCGTCCCATCGGTCAGGTCGCGGTGCCCGATAGCGCGGAGCTGCGCGGCGAGACCTTCACCATCGAAACCTGGCTGCGTCCCGATGACATCGACACCTTTGACGTGGTCGCGCTCAAGACCTCGTCGCAGGCATGGAACGATGGCTGGGGGCTCTACCTTGAGGACGACGGCTCGCTCGTCTTTTTCGTCAATCAATGGAACGATGAAGCCAAGCGTGTCCGCGCCCCGCTGACCGAAGGGGCCTGGCAGCATGTGGCGGCCAGCTATGACGGCGCCGGGCTCAAGCTCTATGTCGACGGGGTTCTGGCGGCGGAAAAGGCGATGGGCGAGGGGGTCAACCAATCGACGGCCTCGATAGCGATCGGGGGGCAGACGAACCAGACCTATAACCTGGATGGTGCCCTGGACGAATTGCGCCTGTGGAGCGAAGCGCAAAGCGCTGCGGAGATTGCCGCGCGGTATCGTCAGGAGATCGCCAGCCCGACCGCTGAACTGGCCATGCGCCTTGGCTTTGACGAGGCGAGCGGATCTCGCGCGGTGGATTCATCGGGCAATGGGAACGACGGCCTGCTCGGCGCCGGGCCGGGGACCGAGACGCGGATCTTCAAGTTCGACGGCTCTGCGGATCAGGTCGTCAGTTTTTCCGCCCAGTCCGCGGGCAACGCCTATCTGCGCATCTTGAATCCCGACGGGACGTTGCTGAGGGGGCCGACGTACCTTTCGTCGATTGCTTTTGACCCATTGGAGCTGCCACAGACGGGCAGTTACCTTGTGCTTGTTGAAGGGTTTTACAACGATAATGTAGCGCGACCCTTCACCCTTCTCGTGGCACCCGAAAGCATTGAGACGCTCAGCCTCGATGTCGGGGACAGCGTGACGGGCCGCGTTGATGAGCCGGGCTTGGTCCTGGCCTATGATCTTAATCTGACAGAAACGACTCCGCTCTATTTCGATGCGATCACGGCGGGCAATGATTTCCGCTGGTGGATTGTGGGACCGCATGGCGAAGAGGTCGCGCCGCGCGCATTCGGTCAGTCCAATGCGAACCGGGTCGGCGGCTCGGCGGTCTACACGCTGGGGGCGGGCGATTATAAGCTGATGGTCGATGCTGTGGGCGGGACGGTTGGCGATTTCGCCTTCAACCTGTTCGATATCCGGGCCGGACAATCCATCGCGCTGGACAGCGAGGTCACGTTTGACCTGGCGCCGGGATCCGAGACCGAGATTTTTCGTATCGATCTGCAGGAAGGCGATGAAATCAGTTTCGAGCGGACGCTCGGAAATCCCTATATACGGGTGCTCGGACCACGGGGCGATCTGGTTTTCGGCGACAACTACATGTCGAATTTCGGCAATCAGGTCGTGGCCCGTACCGGCACCTATACGGTGCTGGTCGAAGGATTTGACGGGCAGGCGGACGCGAGCTTTGCCTTTTCCGTGCAGAAGCATTCCCATACGCCCCCGCCGGCGCTGTCCGGCACTGCGCTGACCCTGGGAGACACTGTCTCTGGCGCGATTGGTCTCGCCGGCGAAGTGGATCGCTATCTCTTTACGCTGGCCAATGCGGGTGAGGTCTATTTCGATGCCCTCGGTTGGTCAGAATCGACGACGCAGTTCACCCTGCGGGACGCCAGCGGGACCATCGAAAACCGCACATTTGTCGCTGCGGATGCCACACGCTTGCCCCCAGGTGAGGCGGCTGTTTTCGCGCTGGCCGCTGGCACCTACGAAGTTGCGATCAGCAAGGCTGCCACCGCGACGGGGGCCTATAGTTTCCGGATGCTGGACATCGGGGCCGCGGCGGCGATTGAAGTGGAGACGCCGTTCACGGGCACCCTGGCGCCACGGTCCGAAACGATCGCCTATCGGTTCGAGGCCGAGGCCAATCAGCAGATGGTGCTGGATCTGGAGGCCTTGAGCGGGCGCGCCCGTTCCATCTACGCGAGGATCATCGGACCGGATGGCCGGGAAATACTGCGTGATGGGAATATCGAGACGAACCCCAGTTTCATGAGCCGGGCTGCTGGGCAATATTTATTGCTGATTGAGGGAGATCCCTTTGATCAGACGGGGGAGGCGAATTTCACGCTGAACCTGCTGGAAGTGACTGAAACCACCCAGCCGATCACACTGAATACGGTTGTATCGAACGATCTGGCGACCCGCGATTTCGTGGACAACTATACGCTGGAGATCACTGAAGAGACGCTGGTTGTCTTTGACCAGCAGACCCGTTTGCAAGGCGGCAGCCTGCGGATCGTCGGCGCGAACCTTGATCGCACCTTTAGTCTGGATGTCAGTAATGGCGCCCAGGGGGCGGATGTGGTCCGGCTGCGCCCAGGCAGCTATCAACTGACCGCGAGAACCAGCCAGCACGCGGGCGGGTCCTACGCCTTTCGGCTGATGGATGCGTCGGATGCGGCGGAAATTACCGTGGACACCGCGGTCGCCGCGACACTGACCAGCCCCGGCACGGAAACCGACCTCTATCGCATCGCGCTGAGCGCCGGGCAGCGGTTGACCTTGCAGGATGTCACGAACACGGGCGGAACCTATAACGCCTATTTGCGGCTGCTCGATCCGTTCGGGGTCCCTGTCGATGGCTCAAGCCTCCTGAGCGCCGGAAAGGTGTTCGAAGCGCCGATCGACGGCACCTACCTGGTGATGCTGGAAGCCCATCCCTATGAGGATCCCGCAAAGACGATCAGCTATGGGTTCACCCTGGGCGATCCGCAGGATCCGTCGTCTGCGACGCTGACGCTGGATGAGATGACCCAGGGCACCATCGGGCTGTCCGGGCAGGTGCATCAATATGAATTCACGCTGGGCGAGGCCACCTTGTTGTGGCTGGATAGCTTCACCGACGACAGTCGCACCACCGTCGAGATCACCGGGCCGGGGGGGGTCTCGCGTTCTTATAACCTGCGCTCTGCGGATGCCGGCAATTACGGGGGCGGCGCGATACGGGCGGCGGCGGGGGTGTATTCGGTTCGCGTCTATCGCAGCGATTCCGGCACCGGGGCCTATGCGTTCAAGCTGCTCGATCTGGCCGAGGGCACCGAGATAGCTTTCGACGAGCTGGTGGCGGGCCAGCTTGAGCCGCGGCGGGAGACGGATGTCTACCGGTTGGACGGCGCGGCTGGCGACAGCTTTCTGTTCGATCTTCAGCGCAATGGCACGCTGAGCTATACACCGACCTGGAAGTTGATTGACCCGCTCGGGAATGTCGAGATTTCACAGCGCAGTCTTGGCGACCAGGACCTGTTCGAGCTGCAACGCACCGGGGTCTACACCCTGCTGGTTGAGGGCTATGTCTACGAGCCGGAGACCGGGGCGGTGGATTACAGCTTTGTGCTGCAACAGCCCTCGCGGGTCGAAAAGGCCGTCGATCTGGCCGCCACCAACAGCGGCTATCATCCCGCCACGGGGCCGGATGGCGGCGTGGCCCAGGGCTCTTCCGGGTTTCAATACCTCGCGGTTGACGGGGCCGCGACAAATCTCGTCGGCAATGTGAGTTTCGAGATCCAGTTCCGCCCGGATCGCCCACGCACGACCTGGCAATCGCTGGTGAACAAGAGCGACGGCAATGGCGTTGGCGGGCGACAGTATTCCCTCTGGCTGAATAGCTCGGGCTACCTGCATCTGACCTCCTCCGACAGCTCTGGCCAGATCGCGGCGGATTCGCCCAGCAATTCTGTGGCGTGGGGGGAATGGAACAACGCCATCGGGGTCGTGGATCGTACCGAGGATCTGCTGAGGCTCTATCTGAACGGGGCGGAGGTGGGCAGCATTGCCCTGCGTCCCGACCGCGATAGCGTCGAGGTGGTCAACGACCTGCTGATCGGCGCCACGCGCGAGGGTAACGCTATCTTTGAAGGGGCGATCGCCGGTTTCCGCCTGTGGGACACCGCCCTCACCGCCGCAGATGCCACGACCCTGAGCGAAGGCGGCAGCATCGCCACCGCGGCGCTGATCGATCTGCCGATGAACGAGGCCCCAGGTGCTGTGCGTTTCGCGGATCAGAGCGGCAATGACCTGGACGCGACCGTCATTGATACCGCCGGTGGTCTCAAGGGCGCGTTCCGGGGTCATTTCGACAAGGCCGGAGAGCTGCACGTCTATAGCTTCACGCTGGATGACGCGACCCAACTGTATTGGGACAACCTGAACGACCGAACAGATGTCGATGTGACCCTGACGGGCCCCGATGGGTTGCGGATCACGCGCAGCCTGCGCGAAAGCGGCAATACCAGCTACGGCGGCAATTATGTTTTCGACGCTCCGGCGGGGCAATATACCTTGTCGTTCGAGGCCGAAAATGCGGCTGTCGGAGCCTATGGCCTGGCGTTGCTTGATCTGGCCGACGCGGTTGCGGTCAGCACCGACGGAACCGTGGTCGACGATCGTTTCGAACCGGATCGCACTGCGCGGTTGTACCGGTTTGACGCGGTGGAGGGGCAGGAGGTCTATGTCGATGTGTCGGCCCAGTCCCTATCGACCTCCCAGATGTCTTGGCGGCTGATCGACCCCTTCGGGCGACAGATTTACGGGCCGGAAAATGCCGGAGATATCCCGGTTCAGACCCTGGCCTTTGCAGGGCAATACACGCTGATCTTGGAAAGCGACCCGGATCTCTCGGCAGTCGGCTCAGGCAGCTACAAGTTCTCTGTGACGACCGTTAACACCACCCCGGTTGCGGTCAGTGTCGGTGGCGATAATCCCGGCCTGGCCGCAGGTGCGCCGGTGGCAGGGCGGATCGGCGATGCGATTGATCTGCGCGGCGCGGAATACCTTGAGGTTCCCAATAACAACGCCACCAACCTGACCGGGTCCATGACCATCGAAGCCTGGGTCAAACCTGACCGGTACAACGACACCTGGACCCCGCTGTTGCAAAAGAGCGATGGTGAGGGCGGGCGGCAGTATGCGCTTTACCTCAATGCCAATGGGTCGCTGCATTTCAGCACCACGCGGGCGGGGACTGACAGCTACAGCACGCTGCAAAGCGACAGAGATTTGGTGCCCGTTGGCGAATGGAGCCATGTGGCTGCGGTGGTGGATCGCTCCGCTGGTCGGATGCGGATTTACGTGAATGGCGAAGAGGTCGGTGCCGGGACGCTCACCGCTGGCAGCATCTCGGGAATTGACACGCCCCTGTGGATCGGCCGCGATATCGAGTCGAGCACCGACAGGGGCCTGTTCGAAGGCGCTGTCGACGAGGTTCGCCTGTGGCGCACCGCCCGCACCCAGGCAGAATTGAGCGCAAGCTATCAAGGCGCGCTGACCGGAACCGAGGCCGATCTAGCGCTGTATCTGCCACTGGATACCCTGGAGGCCGGGGTTAGCCCGGCGGTCGTCGGCGGGGACGCGGCGCAATTCATATCGCAGATCCCCCAAGGGATCACCGGCAGCATCGTCAATGCGGGCGAACGGCGGGTCTATACCTTTAGCCTGACCGAGACGACACTATTGACCATCGACTCGCTGTCGCAGCGGTCGGACATGCGGCTGAGCCTGACGGGGCCCGCGGGCACCTATCTGAATCGCCGGCTGGACCAGACGGATGGGCCTGACAATCAGGCGGCCATCCTGTCGCTCCCACCGGGGGAATACCAGATCACGGTCACCGCCGAGGATGGTGCGACGGGTGATTTCAATTTTGAGCTGCTGGATCTGGCCGACGCGACGCCGCTGACCCTTGGCACAACGATTTCCGGGGAACTCGCGCCCTCCAGTCGGACGGTGGCCTATCGATTTACCGGCGCAGCGGACCAGACGCTGTTCATGGATGCGCAGACGCGGGACGGTGATATCTATTGGCGGCTGGTGGATCCTTTCGGCGCCACGGTGTTCAATTCAACGTCGTTGAGCGATCGTGACTCGCAACGGCTCGACCTGGACGGGATCTATACGCTTTTGATCGAGGGGCGCGTTTATTCCGCAGGCACCTCGCGGTACCAATTCACTCTGACCGACACGACGACACCGCCTGAAACCGCGCTGACGTTGGGCGCGCTGACCACGGCCGATATTACCCAGCCGGGCGAACGTCTGGCCTATACCTTTGAGATCACCGACCCGACGGTGCTGATCTTTGACCCGCTGATCGCCAGCTCTGCCGCACGCTGGTCTTTGCATGGCGACCAAGGAGTCGTACAGGCGGACCGGGCGTTTTCCCAAAGCGACAGCGTTCGAAACACCGCAGATACAGGGTTGCGCGTCGCGGCCGGGCAATACCGGCTCTATATCGATTGGACCGGCGATCAGACCGGTGTAATCCCCTTCCGTCTGCATGACCTGAAGGCCCAGGCGAGCGAGGTCTTCGTCAACGACCGGATCGTCGGCAATCTGCCAAGCGATAGCCGGGGATCAAAGGCGTTCTTCGTCGATATGGCGCGGTTGCAACGGTTCGATATGATCACCGCGCAATCGCCATCTTCGGGCACCTACTGGCGGATTTTCGACGCGGACGGGTATCAGATCGAGGCGCCGCAGCGGCTGTCGAGCAATGGGCAGGGCTTCATCGCGCCCGAGGCCGGGCGATACTACCTGCTGCTGGAGGGAGATTCCAACGCCGACAGCAACCTCGCATATGATTTCGAACTGGAGAGCCCGCTGCGCGCGGATGCGATTGGCAAGACAATTCAGACGTTCGATGCGGCGGATGGCATCCCGTTCATCAGTACCGACAAGGACGGCAATGACCTTGGAACAATCGCTCAGGGCAGCAATGCGCTGAAAATGCTCGACGCACTGGAACCTGGCGGCCAGAGCCAGGTCGAGTTTGACCTGACCCGCGAAGGGCCGCTGGACCTGTTCGAGATCGGGTTCGATTTCGACTTTGCCGGCCCCGGCGGTGTGACGGCGGGCGAAGGTTTTTCGGTCATCGCCGCCGATGCCGCCCTGTTCGGGCGTAGTGGAGATTTGCCCTACCTCGGGGTTGAGCCGAACCACAACGGCGTGATCGCCGCTGCGCTGGATCTGGTCCAGGGCTCGGGCGATGGTGTGGTTCCGCATGTGTCCTTACACGCCGGGGGCACCGAGATTGTCGAGGTTGATCTGGCCGATTTCGGCATCACCGCGGCCCAGCTGGAAGCCGCGGCAGGGCACATAACCCTCTCTATCGCGCGCACCGCCACAGGCCTGGCCGCGACGGTGACGCTGTCGCTGGATGGTGCGCAAACCAAGGTGATCGACGCGATGCCGCTGGTCGGGCAGACGCTCTCGGATCTGCGCGGCGCGATTCATGCGCAGAGCCTGTCGACCAATACGATGGATCTGACGATCGACAATGTCAGGATCACGGCGACCCCTGCCGCCGCACCGCTGACGATCACGCCGGGGACTGAATTCGGCGGTGATATTTCGGTGGCCGGTCAGGTGCAGACCTGGCAGCTGACGCTGGCGGCGCCGACCTCGCTGATCTTTGACGCACGGGCCGCCAATGGGCAGATGCGATGGTCCCTGTCGGGGCCGAAAAATATCAGCGCCTTGCGCTTTAGTCAGACCGACGCGGCGCAGCGCAGCGGCAACACGATCTATGACCTGCCTGCGGGCACATATGAATTCAACGTATCGACCGTCGATGACAGTCTGGGCAGCTATGCCTTTGCCCTACTTGATCTGGCCTCGGCAACGGAACTGACGCTTGGCACGACGACCGAGGGGACGATCAGCCCGTCGAATGTCACGCAATTGCGGTATTTCGACCTGAGCGAACCGACGGAAGTCTTCGTGCAGACCGATAGTGTTGCAGGTGGCATCCGGGCAAGCTGGCGGATCATTCGCGAAGACGGCGTGGTCGTGAGCAATCCGCTGAATGTTGCCACCGACCGTGAACTGGGCGTCCTTGCGGGGCTGCGCCACTATGTGCTGTTCGAGGGCTATTACGACACCCCCACCGAGATCACCTACAGCTTTACCGCGCATCCCACGACGCAGATCGTGGCAGCGGAGCCATTGGCATTGAACACCGAGATTTCCGCGACCATCACCGCCCCGCTGCAGGAGCTGGTCTATGAATTTGACCTCGCCGCGCCGACCCATCTGGTCTTTGACAGCCTGACCGACGATCCGGACATGAGTTACCGTCTTGTCGGTCCGGCAGGCACCATTGATACCGATAAACTGAATTCGGCCGATTATAACGAAACGACGGTCATGGTCCGGGCTCCGGCAGGCAGCTACCAGTTGATCCTGTACGGTAATCAGATCGCCACGGGTGATGTGCGATTTGCATTGCGCGATGTGGCGGGCGCGACCGAGTTCGTGCCTGGTGAAACCGTTGTCGCCACATTCGAGGACAACCGCCGCAGCCATATATTCAAGTTCGAGGGCAGCAAGGGAGAGGCGTTTTACCTCGATTCCATTCCTGACACCTTTAACGGCAACTGGAAAATTCTGAACGCCTATGGCGGTCAGGTCATGGCGAATGGCAACGCCCGGTCCGACACCGCCGTTGTGACGCTGAATGCGGATGGGGCCCAGTATCTGATCCTCGACGGGTCCATCAGGACGGGGGGGGAGAGCGAACATTCCTTCCGCCTGGTGCCGTTGGAGGCGACCGAGACGGCGGTGGTGTTGAACACGCCGACCGTCGGGTCAATCGAACTGCCGGGCGAGAAGAAAAGCTATAGCTTCAGCCTGAGCGATCCGACAAAGCTCTACGTTGACGCGCTTTCGCCGAATGACTCGCGGTTTGTCTGGACGCTGAGCGGGCCGCGCGGTCAGGTATCGTCGCGCAACTTTGCCTCCACCGACAGCGATCACGTCAACGAAACCTCCTTCTATGAGCTGGTGGCGGGCGACTACACCTTTACCGTTGCGACGAGCGGCGGTGAAACGGGGACCTTCTCCTTTGATCTGATCGATGCCGCTCAGGCCGAGGCGCTGACTCTCGGGACGCCGATCAGCGATACCCTGGCACCCGGCAGCGAAACCAAGATTTACAGCTTTGATGCCACGGCGGGAGACCGGTTCTACTTTGATATGGTGTCGGGTAATTTCCGCCAGCACCTGCGCCTGATCGACCCCTACGGTCGCGAGGTGTTTGAAACTGATGCCCGCAATGATGTGGATACGATCACGATCGCCGATACGGGCACCTACTATCTGTTGATGGAAGGCCAGATTAACTCGACAGAGGACGCGGTCTTTAGCTTCAACGTCTACGCCAATCCGATTTCCGCGCCGGTCATTCTGGCCGGAATCGAAGGGCAGCCGACGCCCGATCTGGTCTTTGACGCGGTTGCGCTGACGACGACTGATACGATCACCTCAGGTGGCGATGTCCCGCTGAGCTGGACCTATCGCAACGCGGGCGATCTGGCGGTGACCACGAATTTCGACACCAGGATCACGGTGCGCCGGGCGGATAGCGGACTGGTCGTCGCTGATCTGGTGGTGCCCTATTCCGTCGCCACAGACGGAAACATCGCACCCGGCGCGACCAGTGCCCAGACCGTTACCCTGACCCTGCCGCGCAATTCCGATTCCGTTGGCGAATTGGAGGTCGCGTTCCGCGCCGATGTGAACAACGCGGTGCAGGAAGCCAATCTGGACGGCACCGCAGAGTTGAACAATTCGGCTACCTTGCCGCTGACCGTGGCACTGGCCGCGAACCCCGACCTCGTGATCCGCGATGTCGCTCCGAGCCCGGCCAGCGGCTGGGAAGCCGGCGCGGCAGTCCGTCTGGACTGGGTGCTGGAAAATCTTGGGGATTCCCCGACAGTGGGTGGTTTTTCGGAACGGGTCGAGGTCGTCAATCTGTCAACAAATCGCGTCGTGTTCAGCCGTGATTTGCGGCACGATGCCGATGAACCGCTGGTGGGCGGGGAAACTCAGGCGCGCTCGACCTTCTTTGTATGGCCGAGCGGGGAAGATTCCACCGGACAGTTTGAATTCCGCGTGATCGCCGATGTGCTGGGAGAGGTATTCGAGGCCAACGACACCGACACCGCCGACACCAATAACCGCACGGTTCTGACAGTGGCGTCGGCGCCGGACCTGATCATCTCGGCCATGTCGATTGACGAAGCCGCGCCGCAGGCGGGCGACACGATCACGCTGCGGTGGACCACCCAAAACGCGGGCGCGGTGGCGACTCCGGCGAATTGGATGGACCGGGTGGTGATCCGCAATCGCACCAATGGTCAGGAGCTGGAAAGACTTGCGGTGGCCATACAGGACCGTCCTCTTGCGCCGGGTGAAAGCCATGAGACCACGCTGACATTTACCTTGCCGAACGGCCTGGCAGGCACCGGAAATATTCGCGCCACGGTCTATGCCGATAGCAATGCGGTCGGTCTCGGGACGATGAAAGAGGCCCGAGAGGGGATCACCCCGTCCCAGGCCGAGGCGAACAATTCGCAATTCCTTGAATTCGCCGCCACCGAACGGACCTACGCCAATCTGATCGCCGAGATTACAGCCGTGCCGAATGTGCTTGTCGGGGGACAAAGCGGCAATCTGTCGTGGCGGGTGACAAACAATAGCACCGTTCCCACGGATGCCACCGCATGGACGGATAAAGTCTATCTGAGTGTCGATGGCACGCTGGATGACAGCGATATCCTGCTGAGCACATCGCCGCATTCCGGGATTTTGGCAGAGGGCGCCGAATACGCCATGACCGCGCTGGTGACCCTGCCGGTCGGCATCGAGGGGGATGTCTACTTCATTGTGGCCGCGGATGTCGACGCCAGCGTCACCGAACCTGACACGCGCGCCGACAATATCGCCATTGCGACGGCCTCCCTGACTTCACCTTACTCGGATATCGAGGTGCAAAGCGTGGTCGCGCCCAACGGCTCCTTTACCTCGGGCGAGGAGATCGAGGTGCTTTGGCGGGTGGTAAACCGTGGGCCCAATGCGGTGGCGGTGCCTGCCGATGGATGGATCGACCGCGTGCACCTGAGCAGCGATGGCACTCTGGCCGGGTCGGTCGCGGTGTTGGGTGATGTAGAGGTCAGGCAGACCCTCGCGCCCGGCCAGAGCTATTCCTTCGCGCGCACATTCACCCTGCCGCCGGGGCTGGTCAACAGCTACCGCGTGGTGGTCGAAGCCGATGCGGGGAATGCGGTATTCGAGCGCGATGCGCTGGCCAATAACACCGGTGTTGCCAGCGGTGCGGTGGCGCTGTCGGCCGCCCCGGCGCCCGATTTGGTGGCCGAACAGATCACTGGGCCAGAGGCGATCTCGCCCGGCGCCGTCGTTGACGTTTCGTTCCGCGTCTCCAATCAGGGCGATGCGATTGCGCGCGGTCCCTGGGTCGATGAAATCAGGCTGGTTGGCGGCGGCACCTCGCGGGTGCTCGACCGGGTGGACCGGTTGTTCAACCTTGATCTCCAAGAGAGCTATACCGTCACCAGCGCGGTCACGATCCCCTCACTCGGGGAGGGGGAATACCACCTGGAGTTGCGCAGCGATTATTCGAGCGCGGTCTATGAGGGTGGGCGCGAGGACAACAACGTTATCCAAAGCGATGTGATCGGCCTGGCCCATCCCAACCTGATCGCGCGCAATGTCACGCTGGGCAATGCTACGCCCGCCTCGGGCGAAACACTTCACGTAGACTGGGCGGTTGCCAATACCGGTGCGGGGGCCGCGGCGGCGGGATGGGCAGATCACATCTATCTGAGCCGCGATGAGATCGTCGATACCAACGATATCTTGCTGTCTACGCATGCCACCACCGCGGAGTTGCCCTTTGCCGCAGGGGCCGAGGCTCTGATGTCGGCGGATGTCGAGCTGCCGATTGACGTGTCGGGAAACTGGTTCCTGCTGGTCGCCGCTGACGGCGCGAATGTCATCGAGGAGACTGGCCACGAGGACGACAATGCCGGCAGTGCCGCGCTGTCGATTGACCTGTCGCCCTATGCGGAGCTGTCGGTCACAGACTTCACAGCGCCGAGCCGTGTGGTGGCCGATCCGGCCCGCGTGACCTTTGGCTGGACGGTTACGAACGATGGCCCCGGTCGCGGGATCACCGATAGTTGGGTCGACCGTATCTTTGTCTCTACGGATGACGTGATCGGGGACGCGGATGATTTTGAAATCGGTCGTTTTGTCCATAGCGGTGGCCTGGAGGCGGGCGAGAGTTACAGTCGCGAAGAGTCGATCTTCCTGCCGACGCTCTTTAGCGGACGCTTCACGCTTTATGTGGAAACCGATGCTGAGGGTCTCGTCTTCGAGAACGGGTTCGAAACCAATAACCGCACCCGCCTGGACGGGTTCTTTGACGTCATGCCGATCCCGTTTGCCGATATGGTGGTCGAAGAGGTCACTGCCACGCCAGAGGCGCAAAGCGGCAAGGCAGTCACCGTCACCTGGCAGGTCGCCAACCGTGGCATCGGGCTGACCAACAGCCAGGAATGGAGCGACCGTGTCTATCTCGCCGATAACCCCGAAGGTGTCGGGCGCATCTTCATGGGCAATTTCAACCACACCGGTTTTGTCGCGCCGGATGGAAATTATGTCCGTTCGGTCGATCTGACCCTTCCGGACGATTGGATCAAACCGGCCTATTTCATCGTCGAAACGCCGGGCGCGTCCAAGGTCGACCGGGCGGGCCAGTCCACGACCCCTTACGAATTTGTGTTCACGGATGCGGGCAACACAGGTGTCAGCAATGCCGTCAACGTCACACTCAGCCCGCCGCCGAACCTGGTTGTGACCAGCGTATCCGCCCCATCGACGGCGGCCGAAGGGTCGGCGGTGGATGTGACCTGGACAGTGTCCAACACGGGCACGGGACCCGCAAAGGGCAGTTGGACCGACCAGATCATCCTGCGTGACGTGGCTGGGGTGGCACGGGATATCAAGGTCGCCAGCTATACCTTCGACGGACCCTTGCAGGCGGGCACCACATATACCCGGCGCGAACAGATCAAGCTGCCCGAGCAGACGAACAACATCTACCGCGTTGTGGTGATCACCGACAGCGGCGATGCGGTCTATGAACATTCCACCGAAACCGACAACGAGAGCACGACCGACACCCAGATCGCGGTCAGCGTTCTGCCGCGCCCGGACTTGCAAATTTCTGGCTTTACGGCGCCGGATACGGTTGATGCGGGCGGCACCGGGGCGCTGAGGTTCACGGTGATCAACCAGGGCCCCGCCGCGACGACGACGCCGAACTGGACGGATCGCATCCTCCTGTCGCTCGATGACAAGGTCTCCAGCGACGACATCCAACTGGCCAGCCTGACCAACGAATCCGCGCTCGCACCGGGGGAACAATATCTCAGCCAGGAAATCAGCTTTCAGGTCCCACAGCGGTATCGCGGAACCGTCTATCTGCTGGCCCAGACCGATGCGGGCAACAGGGTCGATGAATGGCCGAACGAGGCCAATAACGTCGGTTTGCATGAGCTATATGTAAATCCACTGCCGCTGGCCGATATCGTTGTCGATAATGTCGTGACGCCGTTTCAGGCATTTGAGGGCAACCAGGTTTCGGTCAACTACACCGTTACCAACCGCGGCGCCGGCGCAACAAATGTCGGTGTCTGGACCGAACAAATCTGGCTGACCGTCGACAAGAACCGCCCGCATCCGGGGCGGGGCGACGTGCTGCTGAAAACGATCCGCTATGAGGGCGGTATCCTCGACGTCGGCAGTGGTTACGACCGCACGGAGCTGGTCGATCTGCCCGAAGAGCTGGTGTCGGGGAATTACTATATCACGCCTTGGGTCGATCCTTATGCGACCATCCTCGAAGACCCGCTGGCTGTGAACGTCAACCCCGACGACCCGACCGAGATCAATTCGAACAACTACCGGGCGGGGGGCTCGGACGTTCTGGGCGACAATCCGGTGATCCAGATCATCGGCAACCCGCCGCCCGTGGTGAACCCTGAGCTTTCGATCGCGATTGATACAGTGACGCCCTCGGCCAGGGCCGGTGTCGATGGCGAGAACGATTTTGAGGTGACCTACACCATTGTCAATTATGGGACCCAGGACGCCGGGAATTATACCGTGGAGCTGGATCTGACGAGCGTTCCGGCCCTGAATGTGTCAGGTCAGGAACGTTGGCGGCTGCTGTCGGAGAGGGTGACGCAGACCATCCGGGTTGGCGAAAGCCGGACCTTTACCAAAACCTTCCAGCTTCCGCCCGGCCTCGACGGCAGTTTTGTGATCGCGGATGTGTCGATCAGAGGCGACACCGACAGCACCGATGACCGCGACATCGCAAGCACCGAGGTTGTCTCGCCCGAGCCTAATCTGGTGGTCAGTGAGGTTATTCCCGCAACCGATATCCTGTCCGGAGAGAAGATCGAGGTCAGTTATACGGTCACGAACGACAGCACGGTCGATATCTGGTCCGGCACCGATTATTGGGTGGATGAGGTCTGGGTCACGCGCGACCCTGAATTCGAGATTGATCGCGCCACCCTGCTGCAATCGGTCGTGGTCTCCAACGAAACGCCCATGGCCGCCGGTGCGAGCTACAGTCGAACCATTGAGGGCACCTTGCCGCCTGGGATCGAGGGCGACTATTTCGTCTTTGTCTTCACCAACCGTCCCGATAGCAATTCAACCCAGCGGGGGGGTGGACGCCCGGATCACGAACGCAGCTGGCCGATGACAAACGGGTCGGAGTCCTCGCAGCAGGGTGCGTTCCGCTCGCGTGCCTTCGAGGCGCCCGATGGGTCCGGCAAGCGTGCTGATATCAACGTGATCTACCGCGAACCCGATTTGCAGGTGACCGATCTGATCGTGCCGGATGGGCTGAGCGCCGGTCAGACGTTCGACATCACCTTTGAGGTCACGAATGTCGGTGATCGGCGCACCCGCGAAGAGGCCTGGACCGACCGGCTCTACCTTTCGCTGGATTCCTCGCTGGACGATGGCGATCTGTTGATGCGTCGCGAGGAAGGCAGCCGCGAGGTCGAAGCCACCTATCGCCGCTATGGCGCGCTTGATCCCGGCGAGAGCTACACCGCGACGATCACCGTGACCCTGCCATTCGAGGTTGAAGGGGACTATAGCATCCTGGCTGTCACCGACAGTCTGGTCGGCGCGAGTTATGCGCGGAAATCGACGATCTCGCCGCGGTTGAACGGGGTCGCGGGATCGACCGGCGGTGTGGTGCGCGAGTTCCAGGACGAGGGCAACAATACCACCGTCAAACAGATTGACGTCTCGGCCTATACGCCGCCCAACCTGCGGGTCACGGCCATCGACGCGCCGTTGCGCGTTGAACGGGGGCAGGAATTCCAGGTCGGCTGGACCGTCACGAACGAGGGCGGTACGCCCCCCTTCCAGCAATCGGAATGGACCGATGCGATCTATATCAGCCGCGATCCGTTCCTGGACGTGCGGGCGGATCGCTACCTTGGTTATGTCGATCACGAGGGCGGCCTCGGGGCGGGAGAAAGCTATGAGGTGACGCGCACGTTCTCGATGCCGACGGATCTGCCGATTGATCCCACGGCGCCTGAGGGCGGTGCCGCGTATTATGTCTTTGTCGTTACGGATCCGGGCAAGGGCGGGCGCGGCAAAGTGTTCGAGGGGACCAACGACGCCGACAACGACCGCGTCAGCGATGTGCCGGTGATCGTCACCCTGCCACCGCCGACCGACCTTCAGGTTACAGACATCGTGATCCCCGAAAATGCGCGGGCGGGCGAAGAGGTGATGGTGTCCTGGACCGTCAAGAATATGTCCGACAGCGTGATCGCCAGCGGCCGGTGGAGCGATAGCGTCTTCCTCTCCGCCGATGGCACATGGGATATCTCTGACCGCCCGATCGGACGTCAGGAGTTCACCGGGGCGCTGGCGCCGGGCGAAAGTTACACCCTGGAGATGCGCACCACGATGCCGTCCTCGACGCCCGGTGGCTATCGGGTGATTGTGCGGACCGATATCTTCAATCAGATCCACGAGGCGGAGTTCGAACAAAACAACACGACTGCCTCGCCGAATACGCTGGATTTCGCAGTTGACGAATTGCTGATCGGCACACCGACGACCGTGTCGCTGGGGCAGGGCAAGGACAGGCTGTATCGCATCACCGTGCCGCCCGAGGAAACCCTGAGGGTCACGCTGCTGGCCTCTGACCCGACGATGTCGAACGAAGTGTTCCTGCGTCACGACGCCCTGCCGACACCCAGCCAATATGACGCGACCTATACAGGCGCGATTTCCAGCGACCTTGTCGCCATCGTGCCCTCGACAGAACCGGGTACTTATTATCTGTCGGTGCGCAATTTCTCGGGCCCCGAAACCGGCGGCAATGTCACCCTCCTGGCTGAACTGTTGCCCCTGGTGATCACCGATGTGGTCAGTGACCGTGGCGGCGACAGCAGTTTCGTCACCACCCGGATCAAGGGCGCGCAGTTCGCCGAAAACGCCACCGTCAAACTGATCCGACCGGGCATTGCCGAATTTGCACCGCTGGACTGGAAGGTCATCGATTCAACCGAGATCATCGCCACTTTTGATTTCACCGACGCCGAACATGGCCTCTATGATGTCGTGGTCACGAATCCCTCGGGTGCACAGGCAGTGGTGCCCTACCGCTATCTGATCGAACGCGCGGTTGAGGGCGATGTGACCATTGGTGTCGGCGGGTCCCGTATCGTTCAGGCCGGCGATACCGAAACCTACTCCATCGCCCTGCAGAACCTGAACAACACCGACGCGCCCTATACGTTCTTTGAGGTTGGCGTGCCGGAGTTGCATCTTAACCCGCGGGTCTATGGTCTGGAATATCTGGACTTCTTCACCAATCTGCGCGGCACGCCGGATGGGGCGGCAGGCACCGATAATGCCGATGTGTTCTGGGCCGGTCTGGAAAGCATCGTCAACCGCGACGGGCAGCTGACGGCCAGTGGCTATGCCTATGATATTGCCGCTGACGGGTTCGCCGGGTTCAGCATGAATGTCCAGACCTATCCGGGTCTGCGTGAACTGCACGACCAGGCGTTTGATGCCTTCCGTGCGCGGATGTCCAACATCTTTCCGGACCTCGACGTCATCTTTGAAGAGGGCGGCGAAGGCGCCATCGGTGATTGGTTCGACGCCGTGACCGACAAGGCCAAGGAGATAAGCCCGGAACTGGGCGCGGCCATGGGCCAGCTCGATTTCAAGGAGATGTATGAAGAGAACGCGGCGGTGCCGGACAAATGCACCATCCCGTTCATTCCGTTCCGCTTCCATATCTTTGCTGCCTCGACCTCTATGAACCGCGAGGAATTCGTTGCGCATCAGACGCAGGTCGCGCTGGATCTACGCTCGGCCGTAATTGCGTCGGACGATGCGCCGGGGGCGTTGCTGGCGCTTGCCGCGGATTCCGAAGCCTGGGTGAACCTTTACCTTGCTGCCCTGGAAGAGGCCGGAATTCTGCGCCCGGACGGCGACACACCGCCCCTGCGGGAACAACAGCAGATCATGTCGCTACTGGCCACGCTGGCCTCGGGGGTTCTGTTTGGCCCTGCCGGGTCGGACATCCGCTCGGACGCCGATGTGATGGGCTTCTTTGAGCAGCTGCGCACGCTCTATGGTCACGATGAAACTCTCATGGCCGAGATCGAATTCTACGAGGAACGCGGCAGTATCAACTGTGGGTTCTACGACATCCCCGTGCCCGCCCTGCCGGAATTTGCCGATTATGATCTGGGGCTCAGCAATCCGACGCATTTCGAGGCCGTGCGCATCTACACGCCCTGGGTCGCCTTTGAGGAACGCGGCGCTGCGCTGCCGACAGATTTCCTGATCAATGGCCCGGCGCCGGTGGATGGCGACGGATTTGTCTCGCTGGATTTCTCAAGCTATTTCGCCAACGAAGAGGTGGGGTCGCAGAACGTCAACCTGACCGGACCGCAGACCTTTGACACCCGAGGTTGGCTGCCCGCGAACGAAGACCTTCCTTTTACCGTCAATTTTGAGAACGACGCCCATTCGAGTGCCCACGCCAACCGGATCGAGGTCGTTACTCAGCTGGATGATGACCTTGATCCCCGCAGTTTTGAGCTGGGCGATATCAAGATCGGCGACATCAGTATCGATGTGCCGGAAGGGCGCTGGTTCTATCAAGACGAGATCGATTTTACCGACACGCTGGGCTTTATCGTGCGGGTCAGCGCCGGGATCGATCTGTTCCAGGACCCCGCAACCGCCCGCTGGGTGCTGCAGGCGATTGACCCCCTGACCGGCGAACAGATCCAGGACGCCACCCGTGGATTGCTGCCGCCGAACCTGACGGGTCAGCAGGGCGAAGGCTTTGTCACCTGGACGGTGCGTCCGGGCGAAGACATTGAAACCGGCTCGCGGATTTCGGCCTCGGCCCGTGTGTTGACCGACGTGGCCGCGCCTGAGCAGACGCAGGAAATGGTTTATCAGGTGGATGGGGTTGCGGCCTCGGCCAACCTTACCGTCGCTGGGATCGAGGGCACCCCGAACTGGCAGATCAACTGGGATGCCAAGGATGATCTGGGCGGCTCGGGTGTCAAACATGTGACGATCTACGTGGCCGAGGATGGCGGCGATTTCCGCATCTGGCAGCGACGCGTGCCGCAGGCCAGCGGGATGCTGGTCTTTGAGGGGGTCGCAGGCAAAACCTATGAATTCCTCGCGCTGGCGACGGATTATTCCGGCAATGTCGAAAAGCCCGCTGATGGCGGTGCGGTGTCTTCGGACGGGCAGGCGGTCAATCTTGGGGCCCCGGCGCAAGTCGCCAACAGCACGCCGCCGAATTTCGGAGAGCCGCCGGTTCCGCAGCCCGAACCGTCGACCAACACGCTTTTCACCCTCGCCGAAGCCAATATCCCCGGTGCGGACCCGCTCTCCCGCCCTTCCGAATTTGATCAGGTTCTGAACCCCTTCGTCGGCGGCGCATTTGTGACCGGCATGGAGGCCAGCCTCGGCGGGATCGCCCCGATGGCCATTCTGGAACTCCGCAGCGGCGAGATACTGGTATCGGGTGGCGCAGACCGGGGCAGCATCTACATCTTTGACCGCGAGGGGGGAGAGGCTCTTTCAGAGAGATTGTTCGCCGCGCCCGGTGCGCCGATCTTCAACCTCGCCGAAGACAGTGACGGCAACATCTGGGCCACCACCGGCGGCGGCGCTCTCCTCAAGATCGACGCGGCGACGGGCGGGGTTGTGGCACGCTACGGCGATGGGATCACCATGGGCCTCGCCATCGAGGCGGAGACCGGGTTGATCTATGTTGGCACCAATTCAGGGGTCTCGACCTTCGATCCGGTGAGCGGCAAGTTCACCCAATGGAGCCGGGATGAAAACCTGCGCGTCGGCTCCCTGGCCTTTGACGATTACGGCGTCCTCTGGGCTGTCACCTGGCCTGACCGGCGGCAGGTCGTGTCCTTTACCGACCGTCAGCGCGCCGAGGCCCGTCTGACCTTTGACAGTGACATCGACAGCATCGCCTTTGGCAAGAAGGGCAGCGATCTTGCGGACCTGATGTTCGTCTCGCATAATTCCGGCTCATCCCTCTCGACGGGCGAGATCATCGGCGGGTCCGATCTGACGATGGTGGATCTGGAAACCATGCGACGGGTCGCATTGGCCTCTGGCGGGACCCGCGGCGATACGGTGGCGACAACATCCGACAATCGCATTCTGATCAGCCAATCAGGGCAGGTCGATGTGTTGAACCCGGCCTATAGTCCTTCGGTTATCGCGACCAATCCACCGGCGAATGCGGTGGTGCCATTGCCGATGTCGGTCATTTCGGTTGTCTTCGATCAGGATATGTTCGCGGGCGACCCGACCTCGACCGCGTCGGTGCGCAACCCGGAGAACTTTACACTCACCGGGATCACAGGGGGCGAGGCCACGCCGGTCGCCGTGATCTATGACACGGCAAATCGCACGGTCCTGCTGAAGTTCGAGAACCTCCTGGCGGATGATTACGAGTTACGCATCGCGCAAAGCGTGACATCGGTCCACGGGATGCGAATGGTCGAAGACTTTGTCAGCCCGTTCAGCGGGATCGACGATCTGACATCGGTGCTCGACATCGCGTTCACCAATACCCGATTTGAACGGTTGACCGGGGCGTTGTCGTTTGATGTTACGGTCACCAACCGCGCAGAGACCGATATCATCCTGCCGGCCCTGCTGACACTCGACCCGCAACGCGGTTATCCCGGCATCCCGCTGTCGAGCGAGGGCCATACCGCAGATGGGTTGTGGTTGATCGACCTCGGAGCGGCGATGCCTGCGGATGGTCGTCTCGCCCCCGGTGCCAGCACCACGGGGCAGACTGTTTCGGTGCAGACACCTGATCGGCGCAGGGTGCTGTTCTCGACCGGGGTTGCCGCGGGGGCCGCACCTAATGCCGCGCCGTTCTTTACATCCGTTCCGCCCGATATCGCCGTGGTCGGAGAGCCGCTGGACTTCACCCTCGAAGCATTGGACCCTGATGATCAATCGGTGATCTATCACCTGTTGCAAGGCCCCGACGGAATGGCCCTGGACCCCGAAACCGGGATGGTCACATGGACCCCAACCGAAGAGGCGCAGGACCAGGTCCCGGTCATCGTTCAGGCCTTTGACAGTCGCGGCGCCGTGGCGGTGCAGCGGTTCACCCTGGAGGTCGAAGGCGGCAATGGCGCGCCGTTCTTCATTCAGCCGCCGACCCGGATTACCACCGCTGAGGGAGAGCTGGTCGAGGTTCAGATCCTGGTGATCGATCCCGACGAGGACGATGTCGTGGCATGGGTCGATGATCTGCCGGGCGGTGCGACCTTTGACCCTGAAACGCGGGTACTGAGCTGGAATATCGGCTATGAACAAGCCGGAACCTATAACCTGACCCTGCGGGCCTCGGACGGGCGGCGCGAGGTGGCGGCCAATGTCGAGGTGCTCGTCGCGCAGGCCGTGCGTCCGGTTGAACTATACGTGCCCGACGATCTCGCGGTGAACGAAGGTGACCGCATCCGGTTCAATCTGCGTGCGGAGGCAGAGCCGGGTGCCGCATTGTCCTTTGGTGTCTTTAACGACACGCTGCCGCTCGGCGCTTCGGTCAATGCCGCGACGGGCGAATTCGAATGGACGCCGAATTATATTCAGGCCGGCAGCTATGACATCCTGTTCGGCGTCTCTGATGGCAATGGCGTCGCCCTGCAATCGATGACGATCACCGTCGCGGCAGCCAATGGCGCCCCGGTGTTTGACAATTTCGACGGTTTGCGCACCTACGAGGGGCAGGACTTCTTGCTGCGGGTTTTTGCCAATGACCCGGACAATCCCTATTATGAGCCCGGTGGCCGCAACGCCGAGGGCGAGGTGTTCGAAGGGTCGCTCTTTGAAAAGACGGTCGAGGTTGAGGTCGTCGGCGATCTACCCGAAGGGGCCACTTTCGATCCCGAAACCTGGGCCCTCAGGTGGCGGCCTGGGGCGGATCAGGCGGGCAGCTACGATCTGACGTTCCGCGCCACCGATGACGGGGCCGAGACCGGCACCCCGCTATCCGTTGAGCAGACGCTGACAGTGACGGTTCTGGAGCTGAACCTCTCGCCGGTGATCGTTCCGATCGAAAATGTCACGCTGGGGCGCGGTGATGAGGTCGACGTCGATATCGCGGTCGCGGATCCCGACGGCAACCCGGTCACCATCATGGTGCAGAACGAACAGCAAGGCATTCCGGTGCCGGGCTTTGTCGGATTTACCGATCATGGGGACGGCACCGGCACCATCCATTTGCAACCCGGAGCGGGAGATCGCGGCGAGTATCCCCTGACCGTCATCGCCTATGACGATGGTGGCGGCCAAGGCCTGCCACGCGGGTCGGCCTACACCTTTGTCGTCAAGGTCGAGGCGATCAACGAACCACCGGTATTTACTTATCAGAGTGATGCTGTCGCCGTGGCGGGTGACATGATGTCGATGCAGATCGCTGTCGCTGATGGCGATCAGGACGACATCACCTGGGCGCTGACCGGCCTGCCCGCCGGAGCAGTATTGACGCCGGATCCGCTGGTCTACGGGGTGGCGACGCTGGACTGGACCCCGCAATCCTCGCAGATCGGGGAATACAACGTCACGATCACCGCGACCGATACCGGGGCAGGTGGTCAGGTGGCTGCGGCCTCCACCGCGCTGGCCTTTGGCATCAGCGTGCGCGCGACCAATACCGCGCCGGTGCTGGATCCCATCGGCAGTCTTTCGGGCCAGGAGGGCAATAGCTTCTTGCACCAATTCGCCGCAAGCGATGAGGATGGCGATGCGCTGACCTACACCGCTGAGGGCCTGCCGCGTGGGGCCATTCTGGACCGCGCCACCGGCGATCTGACATGGACCCCGGATTCCGCCCAGGCAGGCACCTACGCGATCACGATCAGCGTCAGCGATGGTCATGGCGTGTCGCAGGAAGACGTCGAGATCGTCATCGACGAATTGAACCGTCCCCCGGTCTTTGTACCGATGACCACTCAGCTTGGGCGCGAACGGGCTGAGCTGCGGTTCTCCGTCGTGGCGAACGACCCCGATGGCGATCAGGTCCTGCTTAGCGTCGTCTCGGGGCTGCCCGAAGGTGCGGCCTTTTCCGCCGAACGCGGAGAGTTCGCCTGGATCCCGCAATACGATCAGGCGGGCGACTATACCTTGGTGCTCGCAGCCCAGGACGCGGATGGCCTTTCGACCCGGCTGGAGGTCGAGCTTTCCATAGCCGACGTGAACCGCGCACCGGTGCTGGCTGCATCGGACCGGGCCTTCATCATCGGGGAAACCCGCAGCTTTGTGTTGGAGGCCTCTGACCCGGATGCCGGCACCGCCCTGACGTTTGCAGGGGTCAACCTGCCCGAAGGCGTGACCCTTGACGCCGACACCGGAGAGGTCACTTGGACACCCGGACCCGGACAGGCGGGCGATTATTACGTCACCTTCCTGGCCAGCGACGGCAAGTTGACGGATCGCCAGACCATCGTGATGCGGGCCTCGCTGGAGCCCATCGCGCCGGTGGTGAGGATTGAGCTGACGCCGAGTTTCCCGGCCGTGCCGGATCAACCTGTTCTGATCACCGTGGTCGCGGACAGCCTTGCCGAGATCACCGGGGTTGATCTGTTCGTGGATGGCATCAAGGCCGACCTCGACAGTCGTGGCCGGGTGATCGTCACCCCGAAACTGCCCGGCAAGATCGATTTGCGTGCCGTGGCGCGTGATGCGGACGGGGCCGAGGGCGAGACCAGTCTTGACCTGAAGGTGCGCGATACGGCGGATCGCAGCGCACCGGTTGTGGCATTGGACGCCGCCCTGTCGGGGGGCGTGCTGAGCGATGTAGTCGATCTCGCGGCGGTGGTTTCGGACGTAAACCTTGATTTCTGGCGGCTTGAGCTGTGGAAACGCGATGGCTTTAAGCCGATCAAGGTGCTGGCCACGGGCGAAGAGGCGGTGGATGGGTCGCTGTTTGCGCTCGACACCGGCGCTTTGGTCAACGGGTTTTACAAACTGCGTTTGGTGGCGGGCGATATCGGCGGGCGCGTTACTCGCGATGAGGTCGATATAGAGGTCAGCGGCAGTGACAAGACCGGCGTTTTCACCACGTCGCGTACCGATCTGACGGTTCAGCTAGGCAATGTCGCCTTTGATCTGTCGCGCCACTACAACAGCCTGACGTCGGGCGATCCCGATTTCGGCAGCTGGTCGGCAGGCTGGGAAACCGCAATTGAGATCGGCACCCAACTGACCGGCAAAGAAGCCTTTGGCATCTACAATCCGCTGCGCGAGGGCGACCGCCTCTACATGACAGCGCCCGATGGCACGCGTCTGGGCTTTACCTTCGTGCCAGCGCAGGTCTCTGTCGGACCCCTGACGTTCTACCGCGCGGCGTGGCAGTCGGATGCCGGACAGGACTGGGGGCTGACCTCAGGTGATGCGGTCCTGCGCAAGGCCGGTGGGCGGTTTTATCTGAGTGAAACCGGGCAACCTTACAATCCGCGTGATAATTTTATCGGTGGGGCGCAGCCCTTTACGTTGACCGGCCCGGATGGCACCGACTACCTGCTAAACGCCAGTGGCAGCGTGAAGGAAATCCGCAACGGCGAGGACCGGCTCTTTGTCGGGGACAGCGGCGTGACCTCGCCCGTCGGAGATGTGCTGAGCCTGCTGAGGGATGATGCCGGACGGATCCTGCGGGCGACCGCCCAGACTGGCGAGGTTGTGGTCTATTCCTATGACGATGCCGGACAACTGACGGGCGCGCGGCTGCTGCAGACCGGCGAAGGCGCACGCTACGGTTATGTCGACAGCCGTCTCACCGGGGCGAGCGAGATCGGCGTCGCCGCGGATGTGGGGACCGTAATCGTATATGGCGAAGACGGCAGCGTCGGCACTCGTGATATCGTCGCGGACCTCGGCGGGCTGACCCAGATAACGGCGCATGACGTGGCGGTGCCGGGCGATGTGACCGATCCGGTCAGCTATACCCTGACCATCCGTGAGAGCGAAGTCGCCGCCGCTGCGGGCGGACGATTGATCCTGCGGGTGGCGATCGACAATGCGACGGCCATTCCCGCGATCGACGGGGCGGGTTTGCTGTCTGTGCAGCGTCTCGGCGAACAGACGGTCGCCTTGTTTTCGATTGAAGAGGCGGGCTTTTACCGGATTGATCTGACCGGGGCCGCCGGCACTGAAATGACAGTGACGGTGGCGGGCGATATCAACCGGGACGGTGCGGTCGATGGGGCGGATAGCGCGCTTTTGACGGGGGCAGGAGCGGGCAGCGACATCAACGGCGACGGGGTGATTGACCTGCTGGATCGTCAACTGGTCAACGTCAATTTTGGCATCCGCAAGAACCAGGCCCCGCAACCCGTCGCGGACCTGTCTGAGGTCATGACCCATGTCGAACTGCCGGTGCTTGTCGCGCTTTCCGACATCGCCCGCGATCTGGATGGCGACAGGGTCTTCTTCCGAATTGTCGACAGCGAAAATGTCACCGCGCGCTTTACCCCGGACGGTGAATTCCTGCGGGTCACTCCGGATGCGGGCCATGCCGGGGTCGGGTCGATAACGGTCGTGGCCGACGATGGATTCAACACGACCGAAGATATCAAGATCGACGTCAATATCTCGGATGCCAAGCTGACGGATATCGCCTTCCTCTATCGAGATTTCCGGTTTGAGCTGCCTGGCGACACCGCGCCCCTGGTTGTCGTTGGTCAGTTTGAAGATCAGGAGGACGTCGTGCTGCCGTTTGACTACGTGCAGGTTTCGACGCTGGACAATAGTGTGGCCGCGGTCAGCTCGCAGGGGGTCCTGCGAACCAAGAAGATCGGCGACACCGCCCTGATCGCGCGGCGTGATGGGATTGCTGCGGGCACCGCTGTAAGGATTGGCACCGCGTCCGATTTCGAAGGGCAGATCGCTCAGCTGTTCGGGTTGGATGTTTACCCCGATACCGTGACGATCCTGCCTGAAAGCGGGACCCGCACGATTGTAACCGCTATCGGTGAGGCCAATCCGATCTACCTGACGGGCCAGGATGGCGTGCTCTACATTGTCGAAGATGAAAGCATCGTGACCGTGACGGACGAGGGCCTGATTGAGGCCGTCGCTCAGGGAAGCACCGCGATCACGGTGATCTATCGCGGCGCTGAAGACACGCTGGAGGTCACGGTGGCCGAGCCGATTGTCGGCAATAGTGCCAAGATCGGTGCAACGGGGGGTGCGATCCAGACCGAGGATGGGCTGACGGCCGCCTTTGGCCAGGGTCAGCTGACCGGTGATGACCCGACCGTGACCCTTGAGCGGTTGAGCGAAGACCAGCTGGAGGTCGCCGCGCCGCCAGACTTCGACTTCCTCGCTGCGGCAAAGATGGACGTGCAGGGCGGGGACATTGAGGGCGCGTTCCAGTTTGCCGCGTCGGTCGAGGGGGCCGAGGTCGGCGATGAGGTTGTGTTCTTTTACGAACGGGATGTCACGGTCGAAACGGGCGGTGATTTCGGCAAGATGTGGTTCGTGGCTGACACCGGCGTCGTCGGCGCGGATGGCGTCGCCCGCACGGCCTCGCCGCCCTTCCCTGGGCTGTCGGCGCGTAGCAACATTCTGGTGGCCAAAGCGAACAAGCCGGTCCTGAAAGCCTCAGTTGCGGCCGCGCCATTGGCCATTGCGTCGATGACCATCATGACGGGGATGCTCATCGGCGCCGCGACCGGCGGACTTGCCGGGGCGATTGTCGGGGCGGGCCTCGGGGCCCTGACTGCCGTCCCGCTGTTCGCATTGCCGCGGTTCCAGAATATCCTGTCCTACAACGCCTTCTTGAATGCCGCGAAGGCGGACGGTTCGTATTACCGCACAGATGCCACGGTCGATGCGGCCGGGATCGAAGGCCGGATCAATATCACGCCGGATTTCCCGCCGCCGCCGCAAAATCCCTCACCCGGTGCGGAGCCGACAATTCGGGATATCGTCGGTCTTCAGCAACCCGATCTGTCGGTCAAGCTGCGCGTTGTCGCGGACAACCTGTTCTATCCCGAAGGCTCCGCCGGGCAGGACAGCTTTGGCAAAGTGATCACAGATGGTCGCGTGCGGATGACGATTGGCAATTACACGCGTTACATTGAGGGTTCCGAATTCACCAATGTCGAACCGGATCAGGAAACCGGCGGTGGCAGTTTTGAAATCAGTGTTCCCGAGGATATCCTGTCCACCAAGGCCAAGTTCTATTTTGAACGTCCAGCGCCGGGCGGTTCTGCGGGCGGTAATTTTGGGTGGAGCGATTTCACCATCCCAATCTCGTCCGAGGCGTTTTCGATCAAGAATACCCGCGGCTATGGGATCATCGGGGCGTCAAGCAATGAGCCGGGCAGCTATGGCAAGACGGTCTTGCAGGTCCTCGACACCACCACCGCCGATTTCGGCCCGGGCGAAAGCGATGGTGCCGTTGATCCGGGAGAGACCGCAACCGAAGTTGCCGAACTGGTTGCCAATATCGCAATTCACGATGGGACGGAAAACGTCAACGGGCGACCCTACGCCGCCCTGCTGGCTGGGGATATGTCGGCGGCTTATGTCGCGGTTCGGGGCGGTGTTGCGATCATCGATATGCTCACGCTCAAGCAATTTGACACCGATCCTGAGGCGGCGGGCACGAACCTCATCAAGTTGCCCGGCGGGATCATCACCTCGCTTGAGTTGAGCCATGACGGTAATTTCCTATTCGCCGGCGGTGGTGGCAAGGTTCATATGATCGACCTGCGTCCGGGATCGACCTTCCTGCACACCCGGGCGATTTCCCTGCCGATTCCGGGGGATGTTCAGGCCTCTATGCGGGGCAAGATTAACGACATGGCCGCGGATGCCGACGGGCGATACCTGTATGTGGCCGTTCCCTACAACAGTGCGTTTGGCACCGACGGCTGGGTCCGTTCCAGTGGGCGCGATGGCAAGATTTTCGTGATCAACATCGATCCAGCCCATGCCACGCCGAATGGCGCACCCGGTGGAGATAACAAGTACCTCGAAGTCGTCGGGGAGCTGAACGGTTACAACGATCCGACCGATATTGAAGCATCCTCGGACGGAAAGCGACTGGCCTTTGTGTCAGAGGGTGAGTTGAAGAGCGGCTTCTACACGATCTCGGTCACCAACGATACGCCAGCTGGCTATGCCGCAAAGGTGAACCAGCTTCCTTCGCCTGCTGATCCCGACCGTTTTGCGCCGTTTGACATCAATGAGGGGCTGATTGGCGTGCGCTATTCGCCGCTGATCATTCCAGTTCCGTTCTACGGTGCGATCGTCATCGACAACTACCTGAGGCTCAGCAGCCAGAACTACGATCTGGACATTCGGAACCCGTCCACCTTGGCGATTGCGCCGGATCTCTCCTACGCCTTTGTCGGCGATTACGCGATGTCGCGGTACTTTACGCTGCCATCAGGTCTGGCCTACGAGGTCGAGATTCGCCACGATCTGGGGTCCAAAGTCGGCCTGGTGCGCAATCCGTTCGGCATGGACGTGTCTGAATGGGACACTCGTGGGATCGAGTTCAAATACGGTTCGGCTGAGCATGTCGGTTCCACCACGCCGATCCCGGACCAGTATATGGTCGACGTGGCGCTACGCCCCGATGGCACCCAGCTGTTCGCAAGTTTCCGCGCGGCGGGAGGGGTTTCATCTTACAATGTTGACGCCCTGGTCAGGGCCGCCGAGGCCCGGAACTTTGGGGGGCTTAGCTTTGACGGCGGAACCGATCTTGAGGCCGGATCGCATCGGAAATTCCCAGTCGACCAGGTCGGAAACACTAACTTCGGTCTGACCGCCAACCCGGCGGTCGTCGCGGCCCCATATGACGTGATCCCCTTTGGGATCGGGCTGGATGTGCAGAACGATACCGGTATCAAGCTGTTGCAGCCGGGATCACCTATCGCCCTTTACGGGGAGAACGCCGCGCCGCTGATCTTTGAGGCTCAGCTGGACCCGTCCAAGCTGGGTCAGCAGAACTGGCTTGCCGATTTGTATGTCAGCACGCAGCCCGCTGGATTTGGCCTGTTCCCCGGCGATAGCTATCGCACGCGCCCCTCAAATGCCGATGCGCCCCCCGAGGCGCTGTCGCTGGATTACCATCGCAACCGGATCGTCAACACGGGCGTGACTGCAGGGTCCTATGAACTCGAGTCGGGGTATCTGTGGATATTGGGCCTGGATGGCAAGCTGACTCGAGGGAACGCCATCGTTAACGGGAAGGTCAAGGACGAGGAGGGGAACGAGCTATCGGTCACCGGTACGGTGCGCGACAATCATGTCCTGCTTGTCAAAGTGTCAAATGTCCTCGCGCAGACTCTGGTGGCGAACAACGAATATTTCTGGGGCGTTGATATCGAACGGCGCGGTGGCCAGTTGCGCGCTGATAGCTCCTTTGTGGTGGACAAGATTGAGACCGTCGGGCCCTTCACCTCGGTTAATATTATCACCCACGGGTTTCAGCCGATGGGGTGGTATCCCGACTACGCCAACAGCTCGCTGGATGTCGCGCAGCTGGTCAGCTGGATCAATGTCGGCCAAACTCTGTCAGAGGCGTCCGGCGGTGGCATCGTGCTGGTCTATAGCAAGGAGACGGGTCTGTGGCACAGCGTAGAGAGCTATAACCCGCTGATCGAACACCCCGTCATCAGCACTGATCCCGTTGATATGGCCGCGCTGAAAGAAGGCGAGGCGGTCACCCTGGTCCTGGATTGGTACCGTGAAAGCAACGTCTCGGATTCCGGCTTTTCCGAGGCGGCGGCGGATGCGTTCTTTGCCTCCATGGTGCATCTGGATCGTCAGCTTGGCGGCACGGTCGGCACGCCTGGCAAGTTGTTCAAAAGCCCGCTGCATTTCGTCGGCCACAGTCGCGGCACCTCGGTCAATTCAGAGATCATCCAGCGTCTAGGCACGTTCTATCCAGAGGGCGAGGACTTGGATCTGGTGATCCAGCAGACCAACCTCGACCCGCATGATTTCAAACAGGGCACGTTGAAAATCAACGTCGATCAGATTGTCGGAAACTGGCTGCGGGTGCTCGAAGTGGGTGCATTGGCGCTGACGGCGACCCTACCGCCGGCCGGCAGACTTGCGCAGTCTGTTGTAAGCAAGATGAAGCAGGCCTGGGAAATTGCCAAGGCGCTGGCCTCTCTGTTTGGGTTGCAGGTCAAGGAATTGCCCTTTGATGATTTCGCGGACCCGAACGTCACAATCTGGTCCAATGTCAATTTCGCCGATACTTATTTTCAAGAGACTGCAGACGAAAATATTGACGGTATTCTGGAGACCTTGGGCGATACCTTTAGCCTTCTGCCGACCACCACACCCAACGGGACCTCGGTTCCGACGACCAAGGACAGCGGTGCGCCGAAACCAACCTCGGCACAGGGGCTGAGCAAAAGCGACCTTGAGGTCAAGTTCACCGGCGAGGGGTTCGAGGTTTCGGGCTTTATCGATGACGATCTGCTGGCGACGCCGCACACTCGGGTGATCAATTGGTATCTCGGGACAGCGGACGTGAATTCCTTGTACCTAGAGGGGATGGCGATCCGCCGGACCGAGGGGGATCAAAACCTTCTCGTCAGCCAGCAGCGTGACGCGGTGAACAGTGACGGCGGAATTTTTGATTTCTTCTTGAAAGTGTTCAATGATCAACCTTGGTATGTGGTTGATCCGGTCGCCTTCAAGGGCGGCTGGGGCGACGTTAAGAGCTATTTCGACGAGTATTTCGTCACGGCCAAGTCGAACTCCATTACCAGTTCCACGATCAAACCGAACGAAGCCATCGGGTCTGGGTTCTATTTCTCCCAGGCAGGCTCCGGCGGCTTCCTGCATCCTGAGCAGGGCGACCTGAAACGGACCATCGTCGATTTCGACAATACCGAGGTCAAGAGACCCACGCTGCCCGCCGGGCAGACCTATCCAGCGGTGCCGACGGTTTACAACGGTGATTTCCAGGCGGGAACGCGACACGCGATCACCGGCTATGTCGCCTGGATGTTCAAAACGGTCTTTGGCAACGCGGTCAACAATTACATCAACCCGCCCGATACCAACCTTTCCGATGCCGATCTTGCCAAGCTGCAACTGAACGACAAGCTCCCCGATGGCACGACGCGCACAAAGCCGGCCACCAGCGCGATGCCCAGCCTGTCACAACTGGCTCTGCCGCCGAACCTAGGGCGGTTCCCGCTGAACCATGATTTGCCCGGTTGGTCGATGCACGGTGACACGTCGTATACGGTCAATGTGCTGAATAGTATCCTGCCGGATTTCTTTGATGCACCGATGGATATCACCAGCCTCTTCTTGGTGAACAAGAACCTGACCGGCTTGCTGACTGACACCATCGACGTGCTGATCAAGCCGATGATTGACAAGTATATCACGGGCAAATTGTTCCAGGTGATCGAAGATAAGTTCAGCCTGAATAACAACATGGATCTGGATCAAATCTCGGCGCACAAATCCGCACAGTGGCTTGAGGACAACAACGCCATTCTGGACGGCGATCAGATCCTGAACAAAACCACCGGCGCATTCCTGATGTCGGATGTGAACCTGTTTGAAAAATCCAAATCGGCTGCCGCCCTCTTGCTGCCGGAATTCGAACTGACCAAGACGCTGGCACAGGTTCTCGACGCGCAAATTGCCGGACTGCTGTCGGAGCCGATCCTTAAGGACTACATCAAGGGCAAAGCGGACTACGAGATCGCGGGATCACCGAAGATCTGGGAAACGCTGACCGCGCCGACCGCATCGCAGGATGATGTTGCCAACAAGAAAAAGGCGATGAGCGCGGTCGCCGGTTTTGTTTCTGCCAATATCTCGACCTTGCTGACAAAGGGCCTGGGGCTATCGACGGAACCCAATTTCGGTCTGATCATGGGGGGCGGGCAGGTGATCAAGGACCTGGTCGCGGCTGTGATCCTGAACATCTCACCGCCCGGATTTGCCTTTAACTTCAAAGATGTCCTGGATGAGGCGCTTGATGCCGCGGGTAACACCCTCGCCAGTTTCGACAGCATTACCCACAACCGGATGTTGGTTCCAACCAACGTCCAGCGTCTGAAGATCGACGTTTTGTCGCCGTTCAACGTCCAGGAAGGGGTCAAGCTGACGGTACAGTTCACCCCGATTGACAGCAGCATTTCGACCCCTGCCGCCGAAACGCTGACAGTCCCACCGAATTTCTTCACCAACACCACGATGGAATTTGAGGTGCCGGAGGCTGTCCAGGGGCATGTGGTCATGCTGACCATCACGCAAAGTGGCCTCGACGAGGGCGAACAGACGGTCGCCGAAGATATCGCTGACTTCTTCCCGACGGTTGCGGGGATCAAGAAAGGTCTGGAGGGGCTTTCGAACTTTATCATCGTCGACAACATTCGTCTGACCAATATATCGGCCAACCAGAGCGCCGCGTCGGTTGGTGCAGGTACAGATGTCGAATTGTCGCTGGTTGAGGCTACAGCCCTTGCCGAGGTTGCAAAGGGCATCTGGCTGGACAGCGAACTGCTACCCGGCATCGGTGACGCGCTCGACAACATCAGTCTCACCATGGGCAACTTGGACGGCACGAAACTGGCGTCGGTATCGGACAATGGTGTCATCACCCTGGATATCGATGCGGCTGGCAATGGTTGGTTCGTGGATGCGACTCCGCTGGATGATGCCGAATTCAACACGACCGAGAGTGCGCATTTGTTCACCGCGGCCTCGGGCAGCGCCGCTGAGGGGCGGATCGATCTGCTGAGTGTGCTGATGCACGAAATCGGCAATGCCATCGGGTTGAATGACATCGTCGACGCCACCGTTGATGCGCGTGTAATGTCGGCAATCATTGACACTGGCCAGCGGCGACATCTGACTGGACCGGATGTGCAGGACTGGACCGCGCCATCCGCCGATGTGGCCACCCCAGATGCCCCAACCGGCCCGGTCCAAGGGGCCAACGGGGGCCCAACGGCGGCCAATCTCGCCGCGCCTGTCTTCGAAGCACCCGCCGCGGGCCGCTTTGGCAATGGGCGCTTTGTGCTGGGTCTGGACAATTCGGACTCGCGTTGGGCGGCAACGGGCGGGGCAGTCATCGCCGATGGTCAGGGTGTGCTGGACGAAGCGACGTTGCGGATGTCGGCACTGCAGCAAAGCTTCCCTGTGCCGGGCACCGCCACGGGCCTGCAGTTCGTGATTTCCACGATGCAGCTGGCCAGCTCGGAGGGCGCCGCGCCTGATGCCTTTGAAGCCGCGCTGATTGACGCGACCACCGGTGCGACCGTCATTCCGCGCATTGCAGAGCTTGGGAAATCCGATGCCTTCCTGAACGTGCAATCGGATGGGACGCGCCGCATCTCTGACGGGGTGACATTGGAAGATACGGCCGATGGGCTGCTGGTGACGGTCGATTTTACCGGGCTCGACCTGCCCGATACGGTTTTGCTGAGCTTTGACTTGCTGGGGCTTGGCGCCCTGGACAGCCGCGTGGTTCTGGATGATGTGATCCTGCTGGGCGTCGGCGCACAGGTGGCACCCGTTGCAGTTGACGATACCGCTAAAACAACACTGAACGTCCCGGTTCTGGTGCATCCTCTGGGTAATGACACGGACGACAACGGCGATGCCATGACCATCGAAATCCTTGATGGGCCGGGCACGGGGACCTTTGAGCGTCAGGCGGACGGGCGCTATCTCTATACGCCCGCAACCGGTGCTCTGGGCGATATCACCATTCGTTATCGTGCCACAGACGGCGATCTTTTCAGCGAGCCCGCAACCATCACCATCACGATAACGGATGAAAACGGCGCACCTGCGATCGGTCCGGTTGATCCGGTGACAGTAACACAGGGCCAGCCACTCGAGGTGACGTTCACCGCGGTTGATCCCAACGACCCTGTCGATACGCTGCGCTATCGCATTGTTTCGGGTCCGGATGGCGCAACCATCGACGCCGAAACGGGACGTCTGACCGTAGATACCGCAGCCTTGCTTGGGTTGATCCCGATTGAGGTAGAGGTCGCGGACCCCGAAGGTGCCACCGACAGGACGCTGCTGGCCCTGACTGTGATTGCGCCGCCGGTCCTGACGCTGGCTGAGACGTTGATGGTGACGACCGGCGAAACCGTGGATGTGCTGCCTGTCGTCACCGACCCCGATACGGACGCCACTAGCCTGACCTTTGAAAAGGTCGCAGGGCCGGACTGGATCACCGTCGATGCGGCCACGGGGCGGATCACGGGTGACACCGAAGGAAATCCGGGGGCGAGCAATGTCGTCATCCGCGTCACCGATGACACCGGGTTGAGCGACGCTGCCGCCATCGCGATCACCGTTGTCGATCGTGATCCCCTTGCGCCGGTCTTTGCGCCGATGGATCCTGTCATGCTGACTGTCGGCGCGGCGCTGGATGTCTTGCCTGTCGTGACCGACCCCGATACCGCCGCCGCGGATCTGGTGTTCGACAAGGTCTCTGGTCCGGACTGGATCCTGGTCGATGGCGCAACGGGTCGCATCACCGGCGATAGCACCGACAACCCCGGTGCGGTCGAGGTTGTGATCCGCGTCACCGACCCGACCGATTTGACCGATACAGCAACGCTTTCGGTGACCATCAACGTCGTCGCTCCGATTGCACCGGTGTTGAGCGCGTTGGATGCCCTGACCCTCGCAGAAGGGGCGGCGTTGAATATCCTGCCCGTCGTGACCGACCCTGATACGTCGCCGGCTGGCCTGACATTTACCAAGGTTTCCGGCGCGGATTGGGTCGCGGTTGACGCTGCCACGGGCCGGATATCCGGCGACACCGAGGGCCAGACCGGAGCCGTCGATATCGTGATCCGCGTGACCGATGACGCGGGCCTGAGCGACACCGGCACACTGGCGCTGACAGTGGTCGCGCGCGATCCGCTTGCGCCGGTGATCACGCCGTTGGCCGCATTGACCTTGGCAGAAGGAGCGGCGCTGGACGTCCTGCCGGTTGTGACAGACCCCGACACGCCCGCCGCCGCGCTGACCTTTGAAAAGGTATCGGGTCCGGCTTGGATCAGTGTTGATCCTGCGACGGGCCGGATCACCGGTGACAGCCAGGGTCACGCTGGCGACAGCACACTGGTGATCCGTGTCACCGATCCCGACAATCTGAGCGATACGGCGACGCTGGTGCTTAGCGTGACCGCACCGGCCCCGCTGGCCCCGGTCTTGGGTGCGCTCGGGACGGTTTCGGTGCCGGAAGGTCAGGCGATTGATATTCTGCCCTCTGCCACCGATCCTGATACCGATGCCGCCAATCTGGTTTTTGCCAAGCTGTCCGGCCCGGATTGGATCACTGTCGATGCCGCGACGGGGCGGATCAGTGGTGACACCGAGGGTCATCTCGGCGCCGCCTCTGTGGTGATCAGTGTGACCGACCCCTCGGGGCTAAGCGATAGCGAGACTTTGCAATTGATCGTCTCCGAACGCGGCGTGCTGAAACCGGTTCTCGGGCCTGCGCTGCTGCGGGGACCGGGCGAGATCCTGGCCTCGGCGGGCAATGAGCTCACAGGTGAGCCGATCCGTGCGACAATGGATGCAGGGCTGACTGGCGTGGTGCTGTTGCTGACCTGGGATCCGACGGTGATTGGCGAGATGGAGATCACTGCAGGACCCAATGCCCCTCTCGGAATGACGGTCGACGTGGTCGGCGGGAACGGTTTGTCGCGGATCACGCTCGACTTTGCCACGCCGACCAGCGCGGCCTCGGACGTCGCGCTGCTGTCGATGCACGCGCGTCTGGCCGACACCGCGCCGCGTGGTGCCACGCATCGGATCGCGATGGCCCTGACCGAGGCCAATGGCGCTGCCCCGGCGGCCAGCTTCAGTGATGAGGTCATTCACGCGGTCAGTGCCGCGCCCGTTGTTGTCGTTCCGCAACCTGCCCTCAACATAGAGCAACCGACCCAGCCCTTTGTGCACACGCCATTGCCACCGGTGGGCGACCTGCTCGACCTGGTTGTCGGGGAAAGTACCGAGTTGCCGATTGTCTATCTGCCCGCACGGAACCTGAGCTATTCCGACCCGGACAAGAACAACGACGCGCTCAAGTCTTTTAACGTGCTCATGATGTTCGAAAACCAAGGGGGCGTGACGGACCTGTCGTTTACCGCAACCTTTGACCCTGCTCAGTTGCAGCTGCGCGATGTGACGCCGGGTGATGGTCTGCCGGATGGGGTGTCGATTGAGACCCGGATCGAAGCCGGGGTCGGAGGCAGTCAGCTAGTGGTGTCACTGTCGTCGCCTGTTGCATTGGCGCAGCCGACGCTTGAACTGATTGTGCTGCGACTTCAGGCCAAACCGGGGGCCACCGATCCCGAAGGCGCAATCCGCAACATGTCGATTTCCGTGCAGGATGTGAACGGCGGGTCCGACACGGGCGGCGTCGACGTCGTGCCGGTGCACCAAAGCGCGGCATTGCCGGTCGAAACTGGCACGGCGGCTGTGCAATTGGCGGATGCGGCTTGGAGCCTGTCCCTGGGCCCGCTCGGCGCGCAGATGGCGGGGAATGGTCTTGTCGGGCTGGATGCAACGGGTGGCGCGGCGATGTTTGAGCTGGCCGGGCTCGCCGGGGCCTCGCGGCTGGAAATGACGCTGGCACTGGCCGACGGCATAGCCGCCGAAACGATCGAGGGTCTGCCGGACGGTGCCTCCGGTCGCGTGCGGATGGAGGGGAGCGATGCGATTGTCGAACTTGAGGGCCTGTTGGCGCTGGGTGCGATTGCGGCCCTGTCCCCGGTCTTGAAACTACGCCGCACCGGCGCGTCGCGTCGCGAGGTGCTGGCCACCGGCCTGCGTCGTCTGCGGGTCAACGGTGTGGACTTGGCCCTGCATTTCGATCATGATCCCGAGGTCGACGCAGAGGTAAAACCCAATGGGTTTGCCATTCCTTTCGTGGCCACCGACGCCGCCCAGCGGGACCGCACCGCAGCCACCAACGGCATGAAATCCTGAACAGAAAGGCCATCGTTGATGCCCGAGAACGTCACCCCCAGCAAGATCAATGGCAAGTCACAGCCCGCCGGGGCCGGTAGCCAGGTCAGCTTTAACACCAACAATCTCAAGAGCTCGTATTGCAACGTGTGCAATGGCTCATCGACGCAAGAAGAGGTGGTGATCAATTTCGGCGTCAACGAGAGCTGGGATATGAATAAATCCAAGATCGAGGTCGATCTGCATCATCGCGTGGTGATGTCGCCCCATGCGGCCAAGCGTTTGGCAGACATGATGAACCGGTTGATTGAGGAACATGAAGCCCGATACGGCAAGCTGCAGTCTTGACCGCCGGATCCATCGATTGCGGCGCGATCAAGCCTCTCCCCACGAGGGATACCGGCGGTTGCATCGGCTGAGCGTTCTCAGGCCGGGCTTGCCTGTTGCTGGGGGTGGCGATGAACATCACTGATCGCCACACGGACACGGCTGCCGCACCAACCCGGACGGGCGAGGTGATGCGGTTCGACAGTTCGCTCTGGTCGGCTTTTCTGAATGCGCGCTCCGCGTCGGCCTATCTGACCAGCTGGCTGGCCGTGCTGATCAGTCGGGTGGATGCCGCGCGGATGGCGGTGCTGTTGCAGGCCGATACGGGGGCCGGGGCCTTTGTTCCCGTCGCCGTGGTGCCCGATCCGCGCCGCGACCTAAGCCACCTGAAAGAGATCGCAGAGGCCGCCATCAACTCGGCCCGCCCCGTCTCCCTTCCTGGGGATGATGGACTGATGCTGGTGGCTTATCCGATCCTCACGCAAACCGGGGGTGTCCGCACTGTGGCGGTGTTGGAACTGGTCGGGCAGGGCGCGGAGATTCAGCAAAAGGCGCTACAGGAATTGCACTGGGCTGCCGGTTGGTTGTCATCCCGAGCATGGGAGGAAGACGCGCGCAGCGAGATGGCGCGCGTGGTCCGGTCCGGTGTGGCGATCGACATGCTGGCGCTGGCCGGCGAACATCGCAAACCGGCCGCCTGTGCGATGGCGCTCGTCAACGAAATGCATGCGCGGCTTGGCTACGATCACGTCGCGATCGGCATGGTGCGACGTCGCCGCGGCGCCCCTCGGATCGCGCTCTTGGCCATGTCCCATGCAGCGTGGTTTCGAAGGCGGTCACGTGCGGCAGAGCTGTTAGAAACGGCGATGGAGGAATCCTTTGACCAGCGGGGGGCGGTGTCCTATCCGCCGCTGCCCGGGCTTGATCGGGCAATTTCGGTCGCGCACGGAGATCTGATCAAGGCGGGCCGCATTCGACAGGTGCTGTCGGTCTTGCTGTCGGATGACGAAGGTCCGGTCGGGGTCCTGAGCGTGGAGCGGCGCAAAGACGAGCCGCGCTTTGACGAAAATGATCACCTTACCCTGGAGGCTGTCGCGGCCCTGATCGGTCCGGTACTGGAGACCAAACGCAGGGGGAACCGTTGGCTGGCGGGCCGGCTGGTTGACACCATTGGCCATGCGCTTGGCGTGGTGTTGGGGCCGCGCCGGCTGAGTTGGAAACTGCTGACCCTTGCCGTGATCGCGGCTGTGGTGGCCGCGACGGTGATGACCGGCCCCTTCCGCGTGCAATCAGAGGCGGTATTGCGTGGTGCGATCCAACGCGCCGCCACCGCGCCTTTCGCCGGGTTCATCGCCGCCGCCCCGCTCAGGGCCGGGGATCGCGTTGCCGTGGGGGACGAATTGGCGCGACTGGAGGACACCGACCTGCGCCTGGAACTGCTGCGCACCAGATCCGAGATGGACCGGCTGAGCGTGCAGGCCCGCGATGCCATGGCCCGCTATGAGCGCGCGCAATTCGCCGCGCTGGAGGCGCAGATCGAACAGGCCCGTGCCCAGGCGAACCTGGCCGAGGCGCAGCTGGGCCGCACCCGCATCACCGCGCCGATTGCCGGAACCATCGTTCAGGGCGACCTTAGCCAGCGGCTTGGCGCGCCGGTGCAGGCGGGCGAGGTATTGTTCGAAATCGTGCCGGATGCCGCCTATCGGGTCGATATCTTTGTCGATGAACGGGATTTGCGGTTCGTGGAGTTGGGCCAGCAGGGGCATCTGGCGCTGACCGGCCATCCCTCTGACGCCCTGCCGATGACGGTGACTCGCATCACGCCGGTGGCTGAGGCACGCGAAGGTTTCAATGCCTTCCGCGTTGAGGCGCTGCTCGACGGGACAGTGCCGGACGACATTCGCCCCGGTATGGAAGGCCGCGCCAAGATCGGCATCGACGAGCGTCGCTATGTCTGGATATGGAGCCGCCGGATGGTCGACTGGATGCGACAGAAACTTTGGACATGGCAACCCTGAGATGTCGGAGAGCTATCTTTCAACCATCTGGTATCGTGTCGCCCGTCTTGCCCCAAGGCTGCAAAGTCAGGTCACGATCCACCGCCACCGATATCGCGGCCAGCCGTGGTATGTCCTGCATGACCACGCCACGGGACGTGTGCACCGCTTTACCCCAGGGGCCTATATGGTCATCGGTCAATTCGACGGCAAGCGCACCATTGATGAGATCTGGTCGGGTCTGGCCGAGAGCCTGGATGAACACGCCCCAAGCCAGGATGACGTGGTGCAACTGTTGTCGACGTTGCATCAGAACGATCTGATCCTTTATCACTCCAGCCCCGATGTTGCCGACCTGCTAGAGCGCCACAATCGGATGACCCGGCAGATCATCAAGCAGAACCTGATGAACCCGATGTCCTTTCGGCTGCCGCTATGGGACCCCGACCGGTTTTTGGAACGGACGCTGCCGGTGGTGCGCTGGCTGATTTCGGGGTGGGGTCTGCTGTTGTGGGCGTTGGTCGTGGGGGCCGGTGGCTTTACGGCGGCGATGCATTGGACGGCATTGACGACGGACCTCTCGGCGCAGCTTTTTTCGGGCCGCAATATCGCGATCACGCTGGTCAGCTATCCTCTGCTCAAGGCGATGCACGAGTTGGCGCATGGCTACTTGACCAAGATGCGCGGCGGGGAAGTCCGTGAGATGGGAGTCATGTTCCTCGTCTTCTTTCCCGTTCCTTATGTCGATGCCTCCTCTGCTGCGGCGTTTCGTAACAAATGGCATCGCGCCGTCGTCAGCGCCGGCGGGATTATCATTGAAACGTTTGCCGCCGCGATTGCCGTCTTTATCTGGGTGGATGCCGAACCGGGGATGACCCGTGCCATCGCCTATAACGTGATCATGGTTGGCGGGCTGTCCACGCTGTTGGTAAACGGCAATCCGCTGTTGAAGTTCGACGGGTACTTCGTGCTTTCCGATGTGATCGAAATCCCCAACCTCTCCAACCGCGCCACGCAGTTTTACGGGCATCTGATCCAGCGATATATCTTTGCGGCCAAGCAGTTGCGCGATTTCAATGCGACAGATGGCGAAAAGCTGTGGTTTCTGTTCTATGCGCCGGCTGCCTTTGTCTACCGCACGCTTGTGATGATCGGGATTGCGTTGTTTGTGGCGGGGCGCTTCTTTTTCATTGGCGTTATGCTCGCGATGTGGTCGATCTTTTCGACGTTGATCAAGCCGGCGGCGAAACATCTCAAGCATGTGCTGACTTCGCCCCAGCTTCGCAAGGTTCGCAAACGCGCCAATCTGATTACCTGGGGTGGGATCGGTGTGATTGTGGGGGCGCTGGCGCTGATCCCCTTGCCGCTGCGAACCGACAGTGAAGGCGTGCTATGGTTACCGGAAAGCAGTTATCTCAGGGCGCGCGGACCGGGGTTCATTGAGAGCGTCGTCGCGACCCGAGGATCGCTGGTAGCTGCGGGGACCGACCTGGTGCATCTGAAGGACCCAGGCCTAGAAGCCCGGCTGACCCTATTGCGCTGGCGGGTTGAGGAACAGCGCCGCCGCCTCCAGGCCGCAGAAGCCACGGATCAGGCGCGCGCCGATGAAATTCGCGCTGCCCTTGCTGCGGCAGAGGCTGAATATGTCCGCGAGCAAGAGCGGCTGGATGATATGCATATCGTTGCCGCCACGGAGGGTCAATTCGAGCCGATCGACAGGCCTGAAACCTTGCAGGGGAGGTTTTTGAACCAAGGTGATTTGGTCGGCTACGTGTTGCCGCCGCGGGCAGACACCATTCGCGTCGCTTATTCACAGGAGGATGAGACCCTCATCAAGACCCGCCTCAAAGGGGTTGAGGTCAAGCTGGCCGGGTATTTGCACGACCGTCACGACACCCGTGTCATCCGTCAGATCCCGGCGGCCACGGACCAGCTACCCAGCCCGGCGTTGGCCGAAGTTTCCGGCGGGCGATTTCAGGTGAACCCGGCCAGCGCCGAAGGCATGCAATCGCTGGAGCGGATCTTCCTTCTGGACCTGGCCGCGCCGCCGGGGATGTCCGACGCGGCATTCGGGACCCGCGTTCTGGTGCGGTTTGATCACGGGTTGGAACCGAGTGGCGTTCAGGCCTATCGCCGTTTGCGTCAGTTGTTTCAAAAGCGGTTCGGTGCCTGAGGCGGCAGGCCTCTTTGGCCTCGGCCGTTCCCGGCTTGGCACGGCGCCCCATCCGGAGCTGGCCGATCCGGTCAGCAATGGGGTCGACCGGTGGCTGGAACGTCGCGTGGGCGCTGTGACTGCACGGGTGCCGTTTCGACGTTGGCGCCTGGCAAGACTGGCCCGGCGCATCGACGCAATGGCCCCAGATTACGCAGACATCGACGACGAGGCACTGCGCGCCGCGGCCTTTGCTCTGCGCCCTCGCTTGCTGGCGCGCAGAGGCGGGATTGAACCGGTGCTCGAAGCCTTTGCCATCGTGCGCGAAGCGTCGGATCGGGTGCTGGGCAAACGGCAATACCGGGTCCAGATCATGGGCGCGCTCGCCCTATACGAGGGTCGTCTGATCGAAATGGCGACCGGCGAGGGCAAGACCCTGACCGGCCTGCCCGCGGCGACGGTCGCCGCGCTATCCGGCGATCCGGTCCATGTTGTGACGGTGAACGATTATCTTGCCGGGCGCGACGCAGACGAACTACGTGGCGTCTTTGAATTCTTTGGCCTGACGGTCGGGGTCATCGACAGCGATATGGACACCGCAGACCGCCAACGGGCCTATCGTGCCGATGTAACGTTCCTTTCGAACAACAATCTGACGTTTGACTACCTGCGAGACCGTGTTGGGCTGCGGCGGGGGGGATCCGGATCGCGGCTTCGCGCGCAGGCGTTGACCACTGATCATGGACGCCAACCGTTGATGCTGCGAGGCTTGGCCTTTGCTATCGTGGATGAGGCCGACAGTGTGTTCGTCGACGAGGCCAGAACGCCGTTGATCCTGTCGTCCACGGCTGACGATCCGGAGTTGGAGCGGCTCTACCAGCAGGCTCTCGATCTCGGTCGGGTGCTGCTCGAGGGGCGTGACTTCGAGCTGGATTCAATGCGTCGGATGATCACGCTGACGCCGGCGGGAAAAGCGATTGTCGCTTCGGCAGCGGCGTCTCTGGAGGGACTCTGGAGCATTCGGAAGGCGCGTGAAGAGCTGGTGCAACAAGCGCTGTCGGCGCTGCACCTGTTCCATTCCGGTCATGAATATATCGTTGAGGACGGCGAAATACGGATCGTTGACGAATTTACCGGGCGCACCATGCCGGATCGAAGCTGGCAGGGCGGGCTGCATCAGATCATTGAGGTTAAAGAAGGACTTGCCGTCACCGGACGGAAAGAGACGCTGGCCCGGATCACCTATCAGCGGTTCTTTCGTCGCTACGTGCGTCTCTCGGGTATGACCGGGACGGGGGTCGAACTGTCGGGCGAATTTCTGGAGACCTACGGGCTGGGGACGGTGCGCATCCCGACCCACCGGAAACGCCGGCGCCGCCATGTCTCGACCCGCTTTTGCAAAACCAACAGCAAACGTTGGAGCATGGTCGCGCAGGCTGCAGCCTCCCGTCACGCCGCCGGGCAACCCGTCCTGATCGGGACCCGGTCGGTTGAGGCGTCGGAGGAGGCGGCCAAGGCCCTGTCCCGGCTTGGTCTCGATGTCGCGGTGTTGAATGCCCGCCAGACGGCGGATGAGGCCGATGTCGTCGCGCGCGCCGGGCAGTCCGGTCGGATCACTGTGGCCACCAATATCGCAGGGCGGGGGACCGACATTTCACTTGGAGAGGGGGTGCGCGAGGCGGGTGGCTTGCATGTGATATTGACCGAATTTCACGAAAGCGCGCGGATTGATCGCCAGCTCTATGGTCGCTCTGGGCGGCAGGGGGATCCGGGTACAACACAGGCGATCGTTAGCCTGGAAGACGACCTTTTTACCCGCTTTGCTCCCCGATTGACCCGTTTGGTTCGCGCCACTCGCGTACCCGGTGGCGCGTCCCTGTTGCGCCGACTTGCGCAGCGCCGCGCCGAAGCGGAGCACGCCACCACACGCCGGGAACAAACTGCCTTGGACAAGAAGCTGGAGCGCGCCCTCGCCTTTGCCGGAGCGATTGAATAGAGGCGATATTGGCCCAGAGGGTGTCGGGATCAACACCCGAGAGGGCGAGGCTGACCCGATATAGGGAAGGTCACCGCGGTGTCGGCACCTTACCTGGCATCCAACACCTCTACCGCCTGCGACCGGCTAGACGTCAGCGGGCCCAAACTCAGGATCGGGCTTCCAGCACGGCATTGGCCTGCATGGCAAGCTCCCCCTCGGGACCCTTGACCCATAGCGGCAGCGATCCGTCGGCTTCGGGTCCGGACTCCAGGGTAAAGGCGCGGTCCACGAAGAGCGGGGCTGTGCCGCGGAATTCGAAACGGGACAGATGTCCGCCGTTGCGCGTGGCGAAACCCTGCAGGAGGGTGGCAGTCAGTGGGCCGTGCACGATGAGATCTCGGTAGCCTTCCTCGTTCTGGGCATAGGCGCGGTCGTAGTGAATGCGATGCCCGTTCGAGGTCAGTGCCGAATAGCGAAAAAGCAGGACCGGATCCGGGGTCACAACCTCAGCCTGCGTGGCGGTGTCGGGGGCCAAAGCGGGCGTCGGGGTCGCACTGCCGGGGGCAGGGGCCTCGCGATAGACAATATCCTGCTCTTCCTCGACACACAGGGTGCCGTTCTGGGACAGGAGATGGCGGATAGTGACAAAGACGAGCTGACCTGCCCGGCCCGATTTGGTGACCACATTGGTGATTTCGCTGTCTTTCACAGTCTCTTCGCCGACCGTCAGATATTTGTGATAGGTCAGTCGACCACCTGCCCACATCCGACGCGGCAGCGAAATGTCGGGCATGAAGTCCCCACGCTTCAAGTGGCCGTCGTGCGCGACTTCGCTGCGTTTCACAAAGGGGTTGAAATACAGCCAGTGCCATCCCGGCGGCAGGGGGTCACCCGCCTGGGGCGCATCCGTCATGTCGAAAGTCGCGGCGAGGGCGGTGACCGGACCTGGCGCGATCGTCTCTGACTGGCGTTCCTGTCGCCCGATTGCGTCGGAGTGATCGTTTGTTCCTTCGGATGGCATGTCTCGTCCTCACTTGGTCGCGTTGGGTCTCGTGTTCTCGAGACGCATTACACCAAAGGAACGGATTTCGCGAGCCTGCGTCGCATCAAAAAGAAGGCCCTTTTAACCAGGCGCCACCACATCCTCCGGGTCGAGCGACACAGTGATCAGCGGCAAGCGGACGATCTGGCGGCGATCGCCAGCAGGGGTCTGCACGGTGATCGAGATCAGCGTGATCGCGCGTTCGGCGGTTCCGGGTTGCTGCGGGCCTATCTGAACTGTCGCCTCAACGATGTCGGTCACATCCGTGATGCCGACGTCCTGCGCGACGAGCTGGGCGAGGGTCGTGGCTAACAGACGCCGCAACAGGGTCAGGTCGCGCACGGTCAGGTCCGTCTCATTCCGGATCTCGAAGTCGACCGCGCCGCCGGCGAGGGTGAGCGCTTGTTCAGTGTCTTCGGGGTTCAGCGCGCTTTCCACAGTCTGGGTCAAGAGGCTGAAGCTGCGTTGCTTGAACCGCACGTTGCCGTCGATCTGGGTGTTGCGCACGGTCAGGGACGTGCCACCTGTGGCGAAACTCGCGGTACTGCCGGCCTGACCGATCCTGGCCCCGTCCAGCGTCACGGCGCCTGTGAACTGGGGCGCAAAGCCAAGGGTGCTGGCCGTCTGCGGCGCGAGCGGGTCAGCGAGCAGGGAGAGGGGGCCTTGACCGATCACCTGCACGTTGGCCGTACGGGCGAAGCCGCCACGCGGTCCGGTGAGGCTGACGGTCAGGCCGTCCTGCGGTGTCTCGCTGATCAGCGTTGCCTGAACGGACTGACCGACCAGCGCCACCCGGTCGCGCGCGGCGACCGGCCCGGTGTTGAGGTTTGCCGCCGCCGTGAGGGTCGCGGTGGTCGGAGCCTTGGCCGTGGCGACGCCGTAGAAGTCCGGGCGGACGAGACCGAGCGCGACTGCATCCTCGATCCGCACCGAGGCACCGCCGATACGGTTAATGCGCAGCGATTGATCGGCCGAAGCGCTGAGGCTGCCTTGCGCGCCCAAGAGACCGGCAGTCACATCTCCGGCGCCGGAAATCACCAGATTGTCGATATCGGAGATGGCATAGGCGAGCGTCAGATCTCCGGAAGTTTCACGCAGGTTGATGTTGTCCTTGGCGTAGACCTGCACGATTGCGCCCGCCTTGGTATCGACGGTGAGCGGGCTGTCGAACGCGTCATCCACCGATCCGCCAAAGCCATAGAGACCGATGAAATCGCCCTCCAGCGTGCCGTTCGCGGCATGGACACCACCGCCGGAGGCGAGGATCAGTTTCTGTCCCGCGGCAGCCTTGGCCCGCTGGAAGTAGAGCGAGCCGCCGGCGAAGATCTCAAGCGCGCCGGTGGTGGCCTCGCCATAGGTGAGGTTCAGTTCCGCGAGGTTGTTGAGGTGCAGATCGCCCTCGGCCTGAATAATGTCGAGCGTATTGACCCGCGTCTCGAATCCGAGCGGACCCTTGATCGCCGAAGAGCCGATGCGAACCTTGGCAGAGGCCCCGCGACCCATGGCTTCGAGCCGCTCGTTCACCACGCCGGGCGCGTTTGTTACCTCGCCGCCGATGGCGACGTCGAGGGCGAGGCGCTCTTCGGCCCCTGTGCGCACCTCGGCCAGTTCGGCATTACCGGCGATGTCGAGGATGATGGCGCCGGTTTGCGAAGCGATATCGCCCTGGATCGCGGTCATCTTTAGATCGCCGCGCAGGTCAAGGGCGATGTCTCCGCCGCGCGAGGCAATCATGCCGTGTGTCGTGAGGTCGCCGGACCGGAGCGTGATGCGTCCCTGTTCCGTGGTAATGCCCCCGGCGACGGCCAGGGCGGTGCCGATGGCGTTAACCTCGATCCGGCCTGTGCCGCCCGTGCTGACGGACCGCAGGGTCGCCTCACCGCCGCTGAGCGTCTGGTCGATGTCAAACCGCACGTCGCCGCGCGTGGCCTCTGCCCCGATGCTGCCACCGTTGAGGAACACCAGCTTTTCGGTGCCGATGCCGTCTCTGGCACGCAGGGTGGTCGTGGCGCCGTGCACCGTGCCGCGCAGGATCGCCCCCGAGGTGAGGAGTATGTCGGTTTGCGGCGCGGTGATCGTGCCGATCCCGAGATCGCCGGTGGTTTCGGTCAGATGGATACTCTGCGCTGATGCATGGACTTCCGCGCCGTGCGAGGTGTCCGTCATGAACCGGTTCGTCGCCGAGCCGATGCTGCCGGACGCGGCGATGAGATCGAGGCGGGTGCCGGACAGCATCGACGTGCCGATGCTGCGCAATCCGGTGCCGCCCGCGCTGAGCGAGAGGGTGGTTTTCGCGCCCAGGTTCCCGACCTCCATCGCGCCTTGCGAGGCGAGGGCGATGCGACCCTGCGCCGTCGCGGCGCGACTGATCGTGACCGTGTCGGCGCTGGCGAGGGTGAGGACGATGTCGCCTGTGCTGCTGGCGAGGTCGAGCTGGCCTGCTGTCATCGCCGCGTCGCCGGAGAGCGTGTCGGTCGCGTTCAGTGTCACCGTGCCGCCCGAGGCCGCGATTGCACGGCTCAGCACCATCGCGCCGCGCGTGGAGATGTCGAGGTTGCCGGTCGCAGCCTGCGCGTCGAGGGCGAGCGCGCCGGTATTGCTGAGGCGAAGGTTGCCACTGTCCAGGATGGCGTCCAGCGCGGCAAGCTGGGTCGTCAGCATGACGTCGCCGGTGATCGATCCGGCCCGCAGGGTGGCCAAACCGGAGGTGGTGATATGGGCATCCGTCGCGGGATCCGCGAGCGCGATCAGGGACAGGCTGCCGTTGGTGGAAATCTCGGCGAGGGCGCCGGTCACATTGCTGAGGCGCAGATCGCTTTGGGCAGAGAGGCTCGCCGTGCCGAAGGCCTCGACCCAGGCGCTGTTGCTGAGCATGGTGAGCGCGCCGAGCGACGTCAGAGTGACATCACCGCCAGCGCTGGTGATCCCGCCCGCGAGGGTGAGGGATTTTGCGGCGATCCGCACGTCACTGGACAGCGACAGGATGTCCGTATCGGCAAGCGTCGTTACGTCCGTGGCCGTGGCCGCGATGTCGATTCCCCCCTGGACAAAGAGACGGCCCAAACGGGTGCCCCCGTCACGGGTGTTCAGGATGACGTTGAGATCGCCGAGCGTTTGCGCAGTGAGCTCGGGCGTCGTCAGGGAGAGCGCCCCCTCTGTCCCAAGGCCGAGCAGAGAGGCCAGTGTGACCCCTTGGGTCGCGCTGATGATGCCGGAAGAAAGGCCGCCGGATTCGACCAATAGATCGAGCGCGCCATCAATCGTGGCGGTCTGCAACGCGAGGTCGCCCGCGACTTCGGTCAGGGTCGCATTGCCCTGCGAGGCGATGGTCACGCGGGAGTTCAACAGCGTGTCCACGCGCAGAGCCGTTGTCTGGCCGATCCCGCCGGTCCCGGCCTGCATGGTGATGGCGGGGGCGTTGATCGTGGCGGGCAGGGTCGCATGCCCGTCGATGGCGTTTGCGATCAGGGTCGCGCGACCGGTTGGCGATGAGATCGCGCCCAGACGCAGCGTGCCCGAGGTGCGCAGGGTGACGTTGCCCGCCGGGACGCTGGCGTCGACGACAGCCAGATCCCCGAGGTTGTCGAGGGAGAGATCGCCACTGCGGACCTCTGCGTCGATCACGGCGATTTGGGTCGAAAGCGGGCCGGCGAGACTGCCGAGGCGGAGGATCGCGCCCGCATTTGTCACGCCAGTCGCAATCAGCCGTTGCGCGGGCAGGCCATCGTCTGTCGGCAGATCCGCGAGGGTGAGGGCGGCGGCGTGCAGGGTGATCGCGTCTGCGGTATTCGCGCCCGCGGAGATCCGCGTCAGATCGATGGTGCCGTCGCTCAGCAGGGCCACGCGGCCATTGCTCGCCTCGACCCGGCCCGCGCCGGAGAGGGCGATGGTGCCGGAAGCCGCGACCTTGATGTCACCGGCGCCGATGTTGGCGATACCAGAGGCGATCGCAAAGCTGTCGGCGTCGAGGTCGATATTGCCCCCGCCGGAGACGATCAGCGCGCTCGGGCTCATCGTGACCGCGAGGCCATCGGCGGCGATATCGATGCCGCCACTGCCCAGTGACAGGATAGAGCCGAGGCTGATTTCGGATTTGGTGACCACGCCGCCGAATGCCTCGTCGAGAAGCGTCAATCGTGTCGGACCGTCGGAGACAAAGCTGGAGAGGCTGTCGGCAAAGATGTTTGCGCCCAGCTCGCCCGTGCCGATTTCAGTCTGGGCCCGCAGGTTGACCGTGGTGCCCAGAAGGCTCGCCTGGCGGATCGCCCCGGTGCTGCTGAAGAGGTCGATCGCATGGCCAAGCACCGTGACATCCATGATGTCGCCGCTGTTGGTGAAGGTCGTCGTGCTGTCGGGATTGTTGTTCTGGCTAACGAACAATCGCAGCGCGTCGCTGGTGTTGGCGACGGTGAAGGGTGTCGCGGGGCCATCGTTCGCGCGCGATACCAGCAACATCTCATCCACATCCGTCATGAGGGTGCCGGCGGCGGAGGTGATGGTGTCACCGACACGCAGGGTCAGATCGCCGCCCTCGAACGCGCTGTAGAACGGATTGTTCGCGTGAATGCCGCCGCCCGTCTCGACGGTGAGCGCGGCGGTCTCGCCGAAGAGCATGCGCGCCTCGAACAGGCTGTGGATGCCATGAGTTTCGTCGTCAGAGCCCTTGAGGATAAGGCTGCCCGGTGTTGTGACCACGCCGCCGTCGGTGGCGATGAACTGGCTGAGCCGCATGTCGCCGGGGGCCTTGGCAAAGACCTTGCCGGAGGCGGTCAGTGAGATGTCCGCGCCATCGGTCGCCTCAATCCCGAGGAGCCGGCCCTGGGCGCCGATCTGCTGCGCCGTGAGGGTCGCGCCCTGGGCCACGATCCGCGGTGCATCGCTGATGACGGCGTCGGTGATCGCCCCGTCCAGCGCGCTGAGATAGACGCGCCCGGTGGTAAAGATGCTCTCGACCGGGATATTGCCGGTGGTCGGCAGGCGGCTATCTTCCCCGGCCGACAGGATGATGTCGCCCGCGCCGCGCGCGACCAAAGCGCCGCCGTCCAGCACGTTCACGTTGATCGCACTGGACCGCGTGCCGACCCCGGCGCTGCTGCCGCTTTCAAGCACCAGCCGCTTGCCCTGCAACAGGCCTGCACCCGGTTGCGATAGCAGGCCATCGACGCGCAGGAGAGTGAGGTTGTTCGACAGCACGTCGCTGAGGTTGAGCGCGGTGCGTGTCCCGATCAGGACATCGCCCTCGGTCGAGAGTGCGCCGAAGGTGCCGAGGGGGCGGTCGGCCTCGTCGAACCGGGTGAATTCGAGGTTCACATCATCGCGCTGCGCGACAAAGACGCTGCCGGCGACGGTGCGGATATCGCCCACCTCGGCACTGCTGAGAACCTTGAGGTCAGCCGCGCTGAGCGCGTTGTCGACGGGGCTGAGGATGCGGATGTCCTCCAGCGCGCGACCGATGGAGTTGCGCGAGGTGATCGTGATGTCACCGGCGGCAAAGAGGTTGGGATCCTCGATGCGGGTCTGGGTGGTGCCGCTGCGCAGGACCAGCTCGGCGTTGATCGAGCGTTCCAGATTGCCGCGCGTCAGGGCGAGGCCCTCGATCAGGGCGGCTTGCTGGCTGGCCGACAGGGCAGGGCGGTAGGTCGGATCATACGCCGTTTGTGCGTTCCATTCGACATGGCGCGCCTGACGGTCCGCGATGAAGGTGGCGTAATCCGCCTCGCTCAGCCCGTCGTTGAGAAGACCGGCCTTGAGTGCTGCGTCCTCGACAAAGGGCGTGGGATCGCCGTTGCCGGTGCCCGTGCGGGCGTTCCAGTACTGGCGGTAGCGCGCGAGTTCGGCATCGATCAGCGCCTTTTCCTGCTGTGCCTTGCGGGCCGCAGTCGCGCCATCGCCAATCAGGCCAAGCTGATCTGTCCAGAGCGAGACGAGGTTTTCGGCGGTGCGGATGTCTTCCTGCTCCACCGGGTTGCCATCGGTCACGCTGCCTTCGGGCGCGCGTAGGAAGATGTCGCCGCTGCGCGATGTGATGCGCCGCAGGAGGAGATCGCCGGATTGCGCCTGGATCTCGACATTGCCGTCGGCGGTGGCTGTGACCCCGCCCGTCACGGCGACACTGACCAGTCGGGTCGCGGTGTTGAACGCGCCACCGATCTTGCCGAGTTCGGATTCAAGGGTCAGTTCGTGTCCCGAGATCAGCGCCGCGCCACTGGCGCCGCGAATGTCACGCTCTGCCGTCAGGGAAACGTCGCCCCGCAGGCCGCCGGTCTCGCGGCTGGTGATCTGGTCAAAGATCAGATCGCCCTGGGGCGAACGCAATGCGATGTCGCCGCCGCCGAGTGAGAGGGCCGTGACCGGGCCGCCCGCGACCTGCTTGAGGTTCAGCGCCTCGCCGTTCAGCCCGCCGATGGTGCCGGAGGCGACCAATTGGGTCGTCGCCGTGGCGAGGAAGGCGGAGTTGCTAAGCGCGGTGATGTCCTTGAGCGAAGCGATTGTGGTCTCACCGGTCTGACTGACGATCGGGCTGTTGAGCAGGGCGTTGCCCTTGACCGTGATCGCCACATCGGCGGTGTCCGCACCACGGAAGGCGATCTGGATCGGTGCGTCGGCCCGGATGATGTGGGAATAGCGCGCCTCAGACGTCTGGGTGACATCGCGATGCTCCGTCACCGTGCCGAAGCCGAGGATCCGCGTATCGCTGACGACCTCAGAGTTGAAGAAGATCGAGCTATTGGAATAGCGCTCGGACGTCATGCGGTAACTTGGTCGGTTCGGGTCGGTGGCCAACACGAGATAGGGGGCGTCCTTGAGGTCCGATGTGGTGTTGGTGGTGTCGATTTCGGTATTCTCGGGCGGCTGCGCTACGGGGTCGCCGTCAATGCCGAGATTGTAACGCGTGGTCGTGACGAGGGTGAAATCTTTGACGCGTTCTTCGGTCTGGACGACGACGAGGTCCTGCGCGGCGGGGGTGTAGCTCTCGACGCGGCCATCCTGGCTGGTCGAGGTGCGGAGCAATTGCCCGAAGTCCGTGATCAATTCGCCATTGGCGTCGAAGCGGTCGGCATTCGAGCTATAGCGGCGCACTTCGGTCTGGTCGGTGCCGTTCCTGTTGACCCGGATGTATTCCGTGGTCAGGAAGCCCGAATTGGCGGTGGTCGAGAACCGGGTGTTGAGGTCGGTGATCCGCACGATCCCCTGCGCGCCGGTGAGGTCATCGGTGTTCTGGCCGCTGTCCACACGTCCCAGTTGCACGTCGCGCGTGGAATGCGAGATAACCTCGATCTCGCCGAACCCGTCGAGCGACTGGATGCTGCCACCCCCGGTCGAGGCGATCTTGCCCGTTATGTCGACGAGGCCGCCCTGAGTGACGATGTCGTCGAGAACGAGGCGATCAGTCTCGAAGTCATAGGACACGCCGATATTCGAACCGGGATCGATATGCGCGGAGGTCAGCACGTTCCCGATGGTCGCGCCGGGTGTGAAGAGCCGCACGACCTGCGCCCCGCTCGGCTGGGTGAGGCTGTCGAGTTTGGCATCAATCGCCTCGCGGATCGTCAGGTTGTGGTTCACGATTCCGGCGGTGATCGGGCCATTGATGTTGAGCTGATCGGCGACGATGTAGACGTTCTTGCCCTCGATCTGACCGCCGGTAGATGCGCGATCCGAGACCGGGCTGAAGGTCGAGGGAAGCTTGAGGCCAAACTCTACTTCGCCGAACAGGGTGCCGATAAAGATGTCGCGTCCATTGATCCTGATCTCGACGCCGTCATGCACGCTGTTGGATACGGCGTCCTGAACATCGCTGAAGTATGTATCGAAATAGAGCGCGCGCGGATCCCCGGAGGTGTTTTGCAGACCCTCGCGACCGAATAGCAGGAAGCTGCCGTTCGGCGCGCTCAGCGTCGGGGTCAATGCCTCGACCTTGCCGCGAATGACGAGATCGGAGCGGAGCGATGACAGGCGGGCCGCGCCACGCAGGTTCTGCACAAGGGCATCTTGCGCCAGTGTCAGCGTGCCGGGATCGCCGCTGGTGATGACGTTGATCTGCGGCTCGGCGGAGGATTCGCCCGATTGCACGGTGAAGGCCTGTTCGACGATGAGGTCCCCGAACAGGCCAAGCTTGCCCGCCGCCTGATCGCGGAAATCGGCGGTGGAGGCGACCACGGCGTCGTTGAAGGTGACGATGCCGCCTTCCTCGTTCGGGATGATCAGGTCGTTGATCACGACAAAGGCATCTTCGGCGACCCGCAGATCGATCAGGGCGTCACCGGGTGCGATGATGCTGCCGCTGGCCGAGCCGAGCACCTGATCGGCGCGCAGGTCGATATTGCCCTCGCGCGCCGTGATGTTGCCAAAGGTGTATTCCGGTGCGGTGATCCCGTCGGCGCGGGCCTTTTCGCTTTGGAGGATGCGCAGTTCGGCCTGCCAGCGCGTGCGGGCGGCCTCGTCGCTGGCAAGGCCGGTATCGGCCAGTTGCGCCTCGAGAACGTCGATCTGGGCCTGCAACGTCTCGGTCAGGCGGACGTTGCTCTTGCGCAGTAGGTCGATGCCTTCGGCGTCCTCGGCGGTAAAGCCCAGAAGTTCGTTGTTGAGGGTGCCGTCCGTGTCTAGGACATAGACCCGCTTGTTGCGGGAACCGGCGTGAAGGGTGCCGTTGACGGTGACCAGATCGGTCGAGAGGTCGGTGCTTTTCCCGCCTTCGTAGTCGAGGTTGACCGGGTCTTCACCGGCCAGTTCGGTAAAGACCGACCCGACGGCGGCGGCAGAGGTTCGGTATAGGTCCTTGCCCTGCGCAAAGGCTTCGACATCGCGATGTCCGGCATCGGCAAAGACGGCGATGTCGGCCTCTGAGATGACCGAAGCGCCCTCGGACAGGTTGACGCCGGAAGAGGTGATCGCGCTGGCGGTCGCATCGGGGACGTCGAACAGGGGAACGCCGGTGTTGTTGTAGGCGCGCGCCTCGGCTTTGACGGTTACGCCCTGCTGGCCGGTTTCGGTGCCGCCGGCCCGCAGGTTGATATCCTCGGCACTGGTGAGGGTCGCGCCGCTGGCAAGATCAATCGCGTGATCGGCAGTATATTTCGCGGTGGCGCTGGCGCCCGGCAAACCGGCCAGACCGTAGGCCGTGGTAAAGACCTCTGCGCCGATGTTGGTGCGACCGCCCGCGTAGATATCGAGGCCGCCGAGGGTCGAGATCTCGACCCCTTCACCGATGGAGAGGTTGGAGTCGGTCGCCGTCACGATGATCTCGGAATCGCCCTTGGGCACGGGAACGACCGCGCCGGAGTCCATCTTTTGACGGTCGATCAGCGTCACGTCGGTTTCCAGACCGATGCTGAAGGCGGTCGCGTCAAAGCGGTCGCGCTGCGTGATCTTTGCGCCGTCGCCGATGCTGAGGCCGGTGGTCAGGGTCACATTCGCGTCGGAATCCATCGCGGCGATGTCGAGACCGCCGCCGGAGCCGGACTGAAGGTTGAATTCATCCTCCGCGAGGGCAGGGCGGTCGACCTTGTTGCGCGTCTTGATCTTGAGGCTGTCGGCGGTGATGTCGGCGTTATCCGCGAGCAGGACGTTGGAATCCGCCGTGACATTCGTGTCGATATTCGCGCCCGAAGCCCCCGCGAGGGAAGCGTTGATGCTGTCGACCTGACCAAAGAGGCCGATGTCGCTGTCGGCCGCCACATCGACCGCGACGGGATTGAGCGAAAGACCCGAAAGCGTCGCGTCGAGCAGGTTGACGGAGGTTCGCGCGGTGATGAGCGTATCCCCCGAGGCCCCTGCGCCGGAGATGAGGCCACCGGAGCCGGATTCCGCCGTCAGACGCAATTCGGGCGCGTTGATCGCGCGCAGGTTGATCTCGGACCCGCCGATGATCTCTGTTCCACTCTCCAGCGTCACGAGGGCGGTGGCACGGGGGGCGGTGACCTTGGTGACGACGGCGCCGATGGCGAGAAGCCCGCCCTGATTGCCGTCCGCGTCCACATCGGCGGTGCCGCTGGATTTCGACTCTATCGTGACATCGTCGCCGGTCAGCTTGCCGCCGACCGTGGTGGCGATGTCATAATCGAAGGTCGTCGTCGCCTCTGCCCCGTTGCCCGAGATCAGACCGCCGGCGGAAGAGTTGGCGTAGCTTTGGCTGCTGTGCGTGTCCGTGTCGGGGGCGAGGATCTCGCTCCGCACTGTGAGATCGCGGGAGGCCGTGACCGTGTCAGCCGACAGGTCGGTTTCGAGATCGGTCTTGAGCGTGCTGCCCACAAGGGTCGCCCCGACGCTGAGCGCGCCGACCGAAACCCCGAGGCCATCCGCCTTGCTGCGCGCCTTGCTGGCGTTTCGCACGGTGACGTCGCGCCCGGTGATGGAGGTGAGGCCGGTGAGGCTGGCGGTGCCGGTCAGGATGTTGCTGGCGTCCACATCGACGCCGTTGCCCGAGAGGATCCCGCCCGAGGCACCGATAGCGCTGGCGTTGGCAAAGGTTCCGTCCTCCACCTCAATGGTGGCATCGCGCGTGGCACCCAGCCGACCATTGCCGCCGCCCGCGTTCATGGTCACGCCCAATTCACCCGTCAGGTTCGCGGTAGCAAAGGTCGTGCCGACCGCACCGGCGCCGAGGCCGACACTGATGTTGACCAGATCGGCCGAGACGATCCCGTCACGTTTGGCCGACACCTCGATCGAATGCGCCTTGGAGTCCGGACCCATGCTGACACCGGCCATCACCACACTGTTGTCGATGTCGACGGTCGCATCCGCATCCACGTTGACCTGCACAACGCCCGCACTGGCCGCGCCCAGTAGGGACACCGCGCCGAGAATGGCGCGCGCGTGCAGGTAGGTGCCGTCGGCAATCGTGGCGTCGCCGGAGAATTCGCCAAGGTGCTGCGCTGTCACGATGAGGGCGCCATCCGCGCCGATAATCGTGTTTGCCCCGACCGTGATCGCGGATTGGCTGGCGACGGTGGCGATGGCATTGCCGGAATTGACCGCGCCCACGCCGCCTGCGCTGCCGCCGCCCGCGATCTGGCTGATCTGGCCGCCGACGAGGGTGCCGAGGCTCAGGTCATCCATCGCGGTGAGCTGCGCGTTCTTGCCGATGGTGACGCGCGCGCCATGGAACTCGGGCGCGCTGTCGAGGTCGATCTGGCCACGACGCGCGACCGAAGCGGCCAGCGCCGCCTCCCCGTCCGCAATCGCGGCGAGGGAGGTCGCCGTGTTCTTGTCGTCGCCGGGGGCCGCATCGTCGCCGCCCTTGTCCGAAGTCGTATCCTGGGTGATCGCGTCGTTGACCGCCGTTTTGGCCTTGGCGAATTCCTCTTCCTCGTCGCTATCTTCGGCGTTCGCGGCGGCGGTGCCACCGATGTCGAGAATCCCGAGGGACAGCGACAGCCCGCCAAGGGATCCCACGCTGACCGACACGACCGTCGTGTCGATCACATCCTTGGATTGCGCGATGATCTGGAGGTCATCGCGGGCCTCGACCCGGCTGTCATCGCCGACCTCAACGAGCGCGGATTCCGACAGGCTGAGGTAATCGAGCCCGATGCCGAGAGCCGCATTGCCAATGGCGCCCGCGCCGCTGGCACTGGTGATCGTGCGGTTGGCCACGGTCATGAGAACGACATCCCTGCCCTTGATAGAGCTGCCGCCCGTCAGGAGGGTTTCTGCCGTGCCTTCAAGGTTGATCACATTGGCCGAAACGCCGAGCGCCTTGAAACCGAGCGTCCCGGCGGCCCCGACGGCCAGGCCATCGACGGTGGTGTCTTGCAACGTGCGCAGGAAGACATCGCCCGAGGCTTCGATCCGTGACTGGGTGATGCCGCGGCTCTCGTTGCTCGAGACATCCGCCGCGACCCGGCCGCCGAGGGTCGTGACCTGAACGGCCCCGCCGCCTGCGTCCGCGCCACCCGCTGCGGCACCGATGGCGGTGGATGTGATCGTGCTGACCTTGTCCGCGGCGAGGATGATCGTTTTGCCCGTGCCCTCGGCCAGCAGGGTGGAGCCGCGCAGCGTCAGCACGGAGTTCGATGTGATGTCCGTCACGCCGACCGCCACGCCAAGCGCGGCACCGCCGACGGCGGCACTGACAAGCGTGTTGTCGAGGGTGTTCTTGGTGATTGTCCGCAGCTCGATCCCGTCGCTGTGGCTGCGCGCAAAGGTGTCGTAAGAGCTGATCAGCGCGTCCGAGGCGATAAAGTTCGTCACGATCGGCAGCGCACCGCCAACGGCCCCGCCAGCCCCGGCGATGGCCACGGAATCTAGGGTGTTGAGGGTGCGCGCATTTACCCGAATGCCGGCGGCCTCATGGGTGTCCGAGCCATCCTGATCCTGCGGGATGCCAAAGAAGTCCTTGGTCAGGCTCGACATCGCCCCGTTGATGGAGACTTCGGCGTCCGCATTGCCGTCCTCGCCCAAGGTGACCTGCGCGAGGTCCTGCATGTTGTTGGTGGCGTAGATTCCGCCCAACCCGACGAAAAGCCCGCCGCTGGCCGAGACCGTGGTGATGCGCATGTCGCTTTTGGTGACCGCCTCGATCAGGAGGCCGTCCATTTTGGATTCCTCGTCCTCGGCATAGGTGGCGCGACGCGCATCGCCACCATAGGCGGAGAGGCTGCTTTGCCCCACGACGACATCGGCGGTCGAGGCCGAGGTGTTGATCGTGACCGCCGCGCCGACGCCGACCTTGCCACCGGCGGCGATCTGGATGTTGTAGCCGCGCGCGGTCTCTTCCTCGGTGCCGGTCGTCTTCTTCTGCGCGTCTTCGTCGGTGCCCCCGCGAGAGCCGAAATCGACCGTGTTGACTGCACGGATGGTGGCGGACCCGCCCGAGACCAGCGTGCTGTTGATAATGTCGATCATGTTGGTGCTGGTGTTGGTGTTATAGGCGACCGAGCCGGAGATCGCCGCCTTTCCGCCGACCGCGCCCGCGATGCCAAAGCCGCGGATGCTGGTGTCCTGAACCGAATTGAGATCGATCTGACGTTGTGCGTAGATCTCGGCCAGCGACAGGCGCAAGAGAAGCGCGGTGCTGAGGTCATTCACGGCGACACCGACACCGATACCGGCCTTGCCCCCGGCAGAGACTCCGCCCCCGACCGCGTCGAGCGAGACGGTCTGGTCATTCAGCGCCTCGACGGTCGCGACCCGCAGCTGGCTGTTGGAGACAAACGCGCCGAGCATGCCGTCGACGGTGTTTACCGCGGCGCTGCCGCCAAAGCCCACCTTGCCACCGCCGCCGCCCGCGACGGCGCGTGCCAATGCCGACTGCTGCACGACGTTTTCGACCGTCACGCCGCCAAAGGTGCCGTCGATCACATCGCTCGCGCCGTCGCGCAGGCGGGTGTCGATATCGGTATGGGCCACCTCGGAGATAAACCGATCACCGAGCGCGTTGACCGCGACCGCGCCACCGACGCCATTGTCGCTGCCCGCGCCGACGCCATAGGCCTCACCGGACACATTGGTCACGGCGTTGGTTCCCGAATAGATGTAGCCCGAGCCAAACGGCCCTTCGTCATCCGGCATGCGGATCGCGGCCCGACCGCCATTGCCACGGACCGTAGCCGTCATCTGGCGCGAGGAGACGTTGACCATGATCGCCGCTGCGCCGACCGTCTTGCCACCCGCCGCACCGGCGACGGAAAAGCCGGTCATGTCGGTGTAGTCGGTCACGTAGTTGTAGATCGAGCCGCGGATCAGGTGGGATCGGTTCGCTGCCAACGGAGGCAGAACGATCTCGGAGCTTGCCTTGGTGTAATTGCGGTTGACCACGATGGAGGCGCCCGCGCCATTCTTTGCAGTGGCGACCAATGCGCCGCCATAGGCGGTTATGGATCCTTGGGTGAAGGCATTCGTGACAAAGTTGTCCATGTCGAGCGCGCCGGAGGTGAGGGTGAAGCGGGTGTTCACCTCCATGTCGTCGCTCGGCGTGACATTGGTCGAGGTGGTGGCCGGCAGGTCCACCCCTTCGGCAAGGGCGGTGTCGGCCAGGGTCGCTGCTTCATCCGCCGTGGCCGTCAGCGCGGCCTCGCCAGAAGCGACCGGCGTGTCGTTGTCGCCCTCGATCTCGCGCGCGTCCGTGGCCCCGGTGTAGGCCTTGCCGACCTGGGTGAAGTTGAACGAACCGCCCGCCGCATTGCCCTGGCTTGCCGCCGCGCCGACCGCGCCGGTGGAGATGTCGCTGTTTTCCCCCGCGGCCATGTAGATATTCTTGCTGCTGGTGATCTTGTGCGCCGTCACCAGCGAATTGGCCTTGCCGTGAACCACGGCGACGGTGATGGCGGCGGCAATCCCGTTCTTACCGCTCAGCGCGGCGGCACCGGAGAGGATCCGCACCGTGTTGGAGCGGATCGCGTTGGCTGCAAAGACGTTGGCGGAATCGAGCTCCTTGAGGTCAAGCTCAACCCGGACGTCGGTGTTGATATGGCCGATGGCGATGGACCCCGCGAGCGCGTTCTTGCCCGAGAGACCAGCCCCGACCGCCAGGGACCGGATTTCGCTGTCGCCGGTCACATAGGCCGATATGTCCTTCCCCGAACGCAAGGTGACCCCGGCGCCCTCGACATAGGTGTCGAGCGTGATGGTGCTGACCGCGATGGCCGCCCCGGCTGCGGTCTTGCCACTGAGCGCGACGCCGCCGGCAATGCTGTCGATTTTGCTGCCGTCAGAGACGACGAGACCGAGGTCGCCATCCGTGCGCAGGATCGCGTCGCGCAGAGTGATCCCCGATTTGCCCGTGATCACGTTGGCGGTCGCAGTTCCGGCAACGCCGAGCTTTTGCCCGCCGGCAAGGCCGATGCCGATGCTCTTGATGACGTTGGTGGTATCGACCTTGGCGGTGATGCCGTCGGAGAGGGTGGTCATGATCGCGCGGTCGAGCGTCAGGACCGCCTCGTTCCCGAGGATCATGTTCAACAGGACGGTTCCGCCTGCCGCGCCTTTGCCCGAAAGGGCCGCGCCGGCCCCGACCGCGACGATCTCGCGCGCGTTGGAGATCGAGAATTCGGCGATATCGCGGGTCGAAATGATGGTGTTTTCGAACGACATGTTCGCGGTGGCGTCGATCACGTTGGACGCCGCGCCGATGCCGACGGCAGTGCTTTCGCCCGTGGTCAGCGCGCCGGCGACGGCCCCTGAATGGATCGTCGACTCCGCCGTCACGCTGCCGATCACGCCGGACGAGCCGCCCGCAGAGACCCTGTCGAGGCTCAGGTTGGTCGCGGTGGCGCTGGTCCGGCTTTTGATGGTGTTGACCGCGATGGCGCCGCCGATTGCGCTTTTGGCGTTTGCGCCGGTGGAGAGGGCGACGGCCCCGCTGAGCGCGGTAATTGTGTTGCTCTCGGTCGCGGAGATCGCGAGGCCGTCGGCATAGAAGGTCGGCCGGAACGTATAGGGGTCCCCTTCAAGGCCGATGGCTGTGCGGAGGTCGCCGCCAAAGCGCGTTTGCGCATCCCCGACGATGGTATTGACCACGACGGATCCGGCGAGGGCGGTCTTGCCCGCCCCGGCGGAGATCGCGAAGCCGTAGATCGTCGCATCCGAGGTCGAGCGCAGCGCGAGGTTGCGCGCGGAGACATGGCTCAGGTTGTCGACTTCCGTGCGCGCACCGCGCGAGACGGTATTGACCGCGACGCCGATGCCGAGGCCGCGACCGCTTTGCTGATCGCGGTTGACCGCGACGGCCCCCGCGACGCCCCCGGTGACGGAGGTGTCGGTGGCGTTGAGCACGACATCATAGGCGCGCAAGACCTGCGCGTTCATCAGCGAGGTCGAGGTTTCACCCGTCAGGGTCGCAATGGCGACGGATCCGGCAACCGCATTCTTGCCCCGGTTCGTGCCGCCGCCGCCGACCGCGATGTTGATGACCTTGGCCATGTCATTGGCGTTGAGCGACAGCAGACCGGTCGTCACACGCGCCTCTTCGACCCGTGCCATGACGTTGCGCGTATCCACGGCAAGGGAGAGCGATCCAGCGATGGCGTTGGTGTCCTGATCGGGGTTCGTTCCGATAGAGACGGCGCCCGTGCTGGCGGCGGTCAGGCTGTCGTTCTTGGCGGTCAGGGTGATGAACCCTTCCTCGACGTCGATGGCGCTGCGCGTGCGAATTTCCGCGATCGTGTCATTGCCGAGCGACAGGTTCAGCGCCGCCGCGCCGGAGATGGCCCAACCGGTGCGCGACTTGGACTGTCCGGCGCCGGGCTTTTCCTTGTCGTTGGTCTCTTTGTCTTTTTCGGTCAGTAGCTTGGCGAATTCATCGTCGCTGGCGAGGAAATCGGCAAAGGCCTCGTCCTTTTCCTCTGCGTCCGCTTCGGTCGTGCGCGCCCCGGCGAGGCCGATCACGATATCCTTGGCGGTGTTGGTCGCGGTGATGTCGAGGGTCTGCGTCTCAAGCATCGTGTAGCCAGCGTCTCCGGTCAGATCACCGTCAGGGCCCGTGCCGATCCCGGCGTAGACGTTGCGCGTGGTGAAGTTGATGGGCAGGGAGATCCCGACCGCCGCATTGCTGGCCGCCGACGCCGCACCGGCGATATTCACGTTGAGCGAGGTGTCGAGCGCCGTGATTTCGAGCGATGGCACGCTGACGTAAGCCGTGCCGTCGACCCGTGCAATCGTGTCGCTTTCCATCACACCGATCCCGGCAGAGCCGTTGATCGCCTTTTCGACCGCGCCACCGCCGGCGTAGGTCGTCAGAACTTGATGAATGTCGTTCTGCGCATTCAACTCGGTTGCGCCGGCCACGGCAAAGGCGTCGGCCTCGATCACCGCCCGCGTGTCATTGGCTGCGCGCATCAGGTGCAATGCGCCGCCGATGTTGTCGTTGACCCGGTCCGCCGTCAGCGGAATTTTCACCGGCGGGTTCGTCAGATGCAGGAACGTCCCGCTCGCCATCGCCTCGACGCTCAACGTCCCGGAGAGATAGACCGTCCCGCCCTCGCGGATGGCCGCGACCGTCGTGTTGTCGGTGTTGAAGACCGTCGTGGTGATGCCGAGCGCGAATTTCTGGTCGCCGACGTCCTCTTCGCGGTGGCGCGGCGTGGGCGCGACCGCACGGGCGGATGAGAAGGTGGTCACCGCCTCAGCCGGGTTGATCGCCGCTTCGATGCCGAACATGACGTCGCCGATCTCGGGTCCGGCGTATTCATCGGGATCCTTGAAGTAGCTGGCGATCGCGGGGCCGAGGTCGTTGAGGTTGGTGATGAACCGGTCAACCGGGGCGAAATCGGGGTAGATGGTCTGCGCGTCGATGTTCAGCACATCGGCCTGGACCGAACCGTTCTTGCCCACTTCGGCGACCGTGTTGGCCTGCATATGAGATACGGAGAAGTTGAATAGTTGCATCTTCTCAAACTCGGCGGTGATGTCCTCTTCGGATTTGCCGAAGAGGCGCGCGGCGACCCGCACGGGGGCAAAATTGATGCCGGTCACGGCAGAGACATCGCGGCGCAGGTCCTTGCCGCCTTCGTCCAACGTGGCAAACCGCCAGCTTGAGTTGATGTCAAAGGTGCCCGTGCCGCTCATGCCCGAGGCGAGGCCCAGATCGGTGATCGTGCGCGCTTCGCTCGTCAGGTCGCGATAGACGCCGCCAAAGCTGGCAAAGGTGTCGTCATGGTCGATCTGAAGGTCGATGGTCAGGCCAAAGCCGATGCCGGGTTTATTCTTGTCCTCTTCTTCCTCTTCCTCGGGGGTCAGGCCGCGAATTTTCGTGTCGAACTGCTTTTTCAGAGCCTTTGCTCCACTCTCGAGCTTGTCGAAAATCAGGTCGTCAAAGAGGTTGACGATCCCAGCGTCGGACAAGGGCGTGTCGATGCCCATCGTCGTGTTGGTGTCGTGACGCTTGGCATAATAGATCGTTTCGGCTGCCAACCCGATGTCGGCGCTGGAGGACAGGACGCTGCCCCCGCCGACCGCCGCTTCGGTCAACGCGCTGGAGAATCCGAAGTTGAGAGAAGCGGCGCGCAACCCGTTGACGCCGGAATTGGTCTTGATCGATTGCGTGTGAGAGCGGCCACTGACCGCGTTGATCTGAATATCCCCGCCCGTGGTCGTCAGGTCGCTGTCGAGCACGAGGTTCTGGTTGGTCAGGTCCCGCACGGCGACGATCAACCCGGCGGAGAAACCGAATTTCTCGACCGGCACCACCGAGAGGGAGTGCGACTCGCTTGCCGTGGTGTTGACGCTGAGCGACCCGGCGGACACGAGGGTCGATCCCTCGATCAGCGACCGACTGTCCGTGCTGTTGGCGGCGATCGTGATGCCCGCCAGGAACGGGGAGCCGCCGAGGCTGACGGTCGTCCCTGCATGGGTTTGGATGTAGATGCCGCCGCGCGACTTTAGCTCTTCGCCCAGTTTTTGTGGCAACTCAAAGGCGAGTGAGGTCGGGTTGTCCTGCGCGAACAGCCAGAAGTCGTTGGCCTGACCGCCCGCCGCCAGAAGCCCCTCGGCAGAGGGTGTCACGCCGGCCACCGTGCCCAGCTCCAGCGGGGTCGCGCGCCAGTCGCCGGTTGCGTTGAAATCCACGTTGCGCAGCGTGACCTTGGCCGAGGCGTCCGACAGGTCGAGGTCCACCGGATCAAGGACGGAGCGCAGGGTAGAAGTTGATCGGGAGGTGATGAAGCCGAGGACATCCTCGCCGATGGATTTGAACCGGTTCAGCGTCTTGTTGGCGTCGTCCTCGTGTTCGCCACGGGCTTCGGCGGCGGCGAGGGTCGTGTCCTCGTCAATGACGGTGATGTTTTCGGCGCGCGCATTCACGATGATGGCGCCGGCGTCGATCTTGGTCCCCTCCAGCGTGACGGTGGCGATCACGTCTTCGAAATCGATGGCGTTGTCGAGGGTCGCGTAGGGCCCGACCTTGGGGATGTCCGTGGCGTAAGGCACTGATGTGGTTGCCTGATCACCGGCGACCGCGTTCAAAACGACGACCCCGTCCAACACGCTGTTCGGGGCATTCGCTGTCAGCTCCGCAGAGGGGTCGGCGGTGATCCGTGCGCCGGTCAGGACGATGTCGCCCGCCCGGTCCACACCGACCGCCGAAAGCGTCGATATCTGTGCATCGGTCGCGCCGTCGGTGGTGCCGCCGATGTGGAGCAAGCCGACCGTGTTGTCGGCCGTGGCGATCTCTTCGGGGTCCGAGGCAAAGAGCAACAGGTCGCCGCCCTTGGTCGCGATCACGCCGCGCGTCTCGATTTCGGCCGCGACGACAACCGTGGAGCCGCGTTCGCTATGCGTGCCGCCGGCGGCTTCGAAATTGCCGCGCACGGTCGCTTTTTCCGCCGCGGTGACGGAAATCAGGCCGCCCGATCCGGCGATGCTGTTGGCGAGGATCTTCTGGCTGGCCTCGAGATTGGCGGTCTTTTCGGTGAACAGAATGACGGATCCGCTGTCGCCGGCGGCCCCGGGGGCGGCCTGGACGTTGATGGTTGACGACACGGTCAGCGCCTCGCGCGCCTCTGCGGCAACGACGCCGCCGGTGGATTTGCGTTGCGCCGTGATGTTGCCGCGCAACTGCATCTCACCAGCCGAGAGCAACCGGATCACCCCGCCTTCGGTCGAAATGCCCGCCGCCTGCGGGACGCCGCGCGCGTTGACGGTCGGTTTCAGCCGCGCACCGGCGGCCCCTGACGAGTCGTCCACCACCGAGATATCGCCGTTCAACAACATCCGCGCGCCGGACCGCAAGGCGAGGCGGCGGGCGTTGATCTGTCCCATGACCTCGATGGTGCCTGTCGGGCTGAGGTCTTCGGTGCCGGCGAACAGGGTGGCGGTGGCGTTGACATTCGTGCCTTCGGCCTGATTTTGCAGGAGCTGCTGGAAGCCGGCGGTCGGCGTTGACAGGGTGAGATCCCCGGCGTTGATGACACCCGACGCGCCGACGACGAACCCGTCCGGGTTCACGTAGAAATGGTTGCCGCCGATCTGCGCCACGCCGCCTGTGTCGATCTGTGCGTTCAGGACGCCGTCGATCGTGGATTTCCCGCCATTGATGATGTTGACGAGCGCACTGGTGCTGCCCGGCTGGATCACGTTCGCGGTGGTTCCCGCCCCGATCTGGAACTGGTCAAAGGTGTTGAAAGCGACGTCGTTGCGGATATTCGTGGTCGTGACTGTTGCGGTGGTGCCGCTGACGGCGATGTTCGTGCTGGGCGCGGATGAGGTGATGTTTGGCGCGACGATTGGATCGGCAGCCAGCACGGCAGTCGGGACCAGCCCGGAAATGACCAGGGCCAGCATTCCAGCAAGGGCGGTGGTTCGCGACACCGCCTGCGCAACGGCATCCGTGTCCGGAATCATCCGGATCCTGCACTGTCGCATCAAGCTGTATCGCGTCATCTTTTCACTCCCCCGGAATGAAGCGGGGCGGTCGCAAGCGCCGCCCCAAGTCGTACTCAATCCTTGTCGTCGGAGGCCGCGGCCCCCGTTGTGGCGGCTGTGGCCGCACCGGTCGCCTTGCGCAACGCGTCGAGCGCCTCGGTAAACCGTGAGATATCGACCCTCAGGATGATCGGGTCGGCGTCGGCCGCCATGCGGAAGCCAAAGAGCAACGCCTCGCTTTCTGCAAACAACGCCAGCTCTTCCTGGTCGAGCGGCGCGGCGGCTTCGCAGATGTTGCCCAGGCAGCGCTGCCAGATCATTTCGCGCTGTTCGATGCTCTCATCACTGGCGAACCTGTAGACCGCGCCGCCGGGCAGGTAGCTGCCCATGGGAGTCTGCGCCAGAAGGATCGCGCCGTCCGCGACCGGCACGGCGATGAAACGGGCTACGAACTGGCCGCTTTCCCGCAGCGATTGCTCCTGCTCCAACCGGCAGACGTTGCGCTGCACGGTGGCGGCCTCGCAGGTCACGACCCAATCGCCGAACTGTGCGTTGTTGGGCAGATCCGCGGGTAGTTCAGTCACCGCGCTTTCGTCCGTCGCCGCGTTCGCAACGCCGCCCGCCTCGGTCTGGGCCTGCGCGGGCGTCACGGCGATCCCGAGTGTCAGCGCGAAGGCGAGCGAAAGCTGCGAAAGGGTCGGGAATAGTCTGTTGGTCATGGTCTTCTTTCTAATTGCGCGCCGGTCAGCGGCGGATGGATTTGATGCGCCCGCTTGCACATCAGAATTGGAAATCGAGGCCGAAGTAGACCTGCGGATCCCCCTTGTCCTTGAAGGTCTGCGTGTTGCGCAGCGGCACGGCCGCCATCAGGATGCCGCTCGCATAGTCGCCGAGGCCAAGCCGCACCCCCGCCCCGACCGAGGCGAGTATCTCGTTTCTGGGCGCCGCGCCGCCTGCCGGTTTGAAGGGCGCGACATAGGCCACATCGGCAAAGCCGAAGGGTGTGACGGAGAGCTGCGCCGCACCGGGCAGGTTCCACGGTTGCGCTCGGCTGATCTGGGTGCGGATTTGCAACCCGCTGTCGCCGGATTTGACGTTGACCGGATAGCCCCGGACCGAGGTCGCCCCGCCTGCCGCGAACAGCCGCGCGACCGGCAAGTTCTGATCCGGCGCGAGTTGTCCGCGCAGCGAGGCCTCGAAAATCATGCTATCGGTGATCTGCCGGGCTAGCGCCGCACCGAAAGTCAGGACGGCATAGGTCCCTTCGGTCGGCGTTGTCCCGAGGGCCTCGGCGTTGCCGAACCGCAAACCGATGTCAAAACTGCGGCTCGATCCGATCTCACGATGCTGGTAGGAGACGCCCACATAGGCGTCATAAAGATCGACGTCCGAAAACAAGGTCCCGGCGATGGTCGAGCGCGAATTCTCCGCACTTAGGTTCGCATCGACAAACCACGCGCTGTTTGGCTCGATCCGGAAGGGGCGGCGATAGCCGATGCTCACCGATTTGGTGTTGGACAGGATAACCACGCCGCTGACCGGGTTAGTCAGCACGGAGGCGTCGGAAATGCTCGCGCCGAACACCAGCCGACCGCCCGCGTCGTCAACGGGACGCGAATAGCTGAGGGCGAGAGATTTGGCCTCCTTGGCGGCCTGTGCGGTCACGGTCAGGGTGTCGCGCACGCCCGTCAGGCTCGAAAACCGGCCGAACAGGGTCAAACGCTCGCGCCCAGTGACCTCGCGCCCGAAATTGTCGACCGAGGCGGTGAACTGAAGGGGTTTAGGCTCTTCGCCGGAAATGATGGCGGTGGTGGTGCCGGTTGTCTGCCCCGGCTTGAACGCGATCTTGGGGGCGATGTCGTGGCTCAACTCATAGACACGCAAATCCCGCTCGATCTGGTCAAAGTCCGGCTTTTCCCCCGGAGCGAGCGATATGGTGCGGCGCAGGAATGAGGGCGAGGTCCGCTCCAGCCCCTCGATCTCGACTCTATCGAGGCTCGCTTCCAGCAGGGAGACCCGCAGCACCCCTTGATCCAACGTCTGCGGTGGCAGGATGGGTTGGACGGTGACGATGCCGGCCTTGAAATAGGCCTCTTGCAGCGCGGTCATCATCGCGGTCAGGTCAGCAAAGGTGATCGATCGTCCGACGTAGGGTTTGACGACCGCCTGCAGCTCAGCATCGGTGAAATAGGCGCTCTTGTCGAAATTGACCCCGTTGAGGACGAAGCTTTGCGCCATTGCCGCGGTCGTGAAGCTGACCGCCAAAACAGCAGCCGCGATGATCTGGCGCAAAAGTCGCATTAAAGCTCGGCCTCCTTCACGTAGCGCAGCGCAGCCGTGATGCCCTGCAGTGATATTTCAAACGATAAGGGCGGTGATGTTGCGGAGGGGCGGTAACGGACCTCGGCCACGCGTCCCCTGCGCCAGCGGGTCAGTTCGGTTTGTGAGATCTGACCCGAAGCAATGCACATCTGGGGCGTGCAGGATTGGTATGCGATTTCGGTCAACGGTTGTCTGACGCCGACAAAGAGACCACTGCCCAGGTGCACCCCTGCGGGCACGCGCAGCACGACGATCGCGCCATCCGTCACGGGGCGTAGCTGGACTGTGGCCAGCCAGAACGTGTCGTCCGTAGCGCCGGCGGTCTGCGACACGACGCAATAGACCGGCGTGTCGTCGCATTCGACGGCCCAGTCCTTGAACGCGATCTGAGGGGTATCGCGTGCCTCCAACCCAGCGGGAAGCAGAGCGAACGCGCAGCACAGAGCAAGCGACTGACAAAGCAGGCGAGCATGCATCATTTTAAAATACGCAGAATAAGCGAGAGACACCCAAAACCCCAAAGTAGGCTATTCTGAAAGAAAATTAGAAACGAACAAAGAATATGCCGGGGAGTAATTCGGAAGATGAACATGATGTCAACGCCTTATCAGGTAGTGCCCCTGGGCGTGGTGTAATTCCGACGGTAGCGCGGGCTGAGTGGAGCCACGCGTAGCTCAGGTGAAGCCCGCGCGGGTTGCTGGGCGGCCATGGACGTTCTCCGGTAAGGTTTGGGTTGCACACCTAACCTACCGATCAAGGAGACCCCCCATGACCAAGGACATGATATCAGAAACAGCCGCGTTGAAAGCGCTTCTTTCGGAGACCGCGGAGCACCAGGTTCTGGCCGAGATGCTGGGTTTCGTTGCCGACCGGC
>Ga0209345_10000206_pt1 | contig 83601 bp, 84 predicted proteins | sample Cruoilmetagenom7_FD_187294 | JGI IMG/M metagenome (GOLD analysis project Ga0209345, IMG submission 187294) | Oil polluted marine microbial communities from Coal Oil Point, Santa Barbara, California, USA - Sample 7 (SPAdes) (version 2) | ecosystem: Environmental > Aquatic > Marine > Oil seeps ... | reverse complement strand
GTGGTGCGGGTGAAGGGACTCGAACCCCCACGCCATAGGCGCCAGAACCTAAATCTGGTGCGTCTACCAATTCCGCCACACCCGCACTGCACCAACCGGTGCCCGCGCTGATTAGCAAACCCGCGCGACATATGCGAGAGCAAAAAACACAAGACATTAACTAGATGTTTGCATATGGTTGAACATACCTGAGGCAGGTACAACAGAAAGAGACGCCCATGAAACCGAATACGGTCGGGTGCGTTAGCGGCGAAGATCGCCGTGCGGGCCAGTTTTCCCCGTATGCTGCGCTAGACACAGGTCTTGTGCAGGGCGCCCTCATTTTGACATTGGATGGTGAGATCCCGGTTGAGTATATCACTGTCGGGGATCGGGTCATTACACGCGACAGCGGTTTTGCGAAAATCATGCATATTCAGCGCTCTACCCGGAAAGTGCGACGCATTGCGCTGGCGGCTGGATCATTGGGCCATACGCGGCCTGAACGTGACGTGCAGCTTGCCGGGGATCAAATGGTCCTTATTCGGGATTGGCGGGCACGTGCGCTTTTCAACGCCGAACGCGCATTGGTCGCGGCCCGAACCTTGGTAGACGATGAATTCATCACCGATTTGGGTGAAGAAGAAACAACGTTGATCCAGCTTTTTTGTGACGGGCCGCATATTATCTACGCCGACGGGCTTGAACTTGGCACCGCCGATGCCGCTCGTGCCCGTGGCGCGGTGCTTCACGCCGCTTAAACGTTTAATTGCCGCAGGACCTGCGGCAACAGGTCTGGTAAGTCTTCTGCGATCAGCCCCGGCCCGTGGGTCAGAGCCGCTTCGGCATGCAACCAGGTGGCCAGTGACGCGGCCTCAACCGGTGCAACCCCGCGCGCGATAAGCCCTGTGATGAACCCCGCCAATACGTCGCCCGCTCCGGCGGTGGCCAGCCACGGCGTCGCGCGGCCCTCGGTGGCGCGGTGGCGCCTTATCCCTCCTTCGGGCGTGGCGATGATTGTTTCCGGCCCTTTCAGCAAAACCACGCAGCCAAAACGCGCGGCTGCCACTTGGGTCGCCTGCGCTTTGGCGTCCTGCCCCTCACCCTGAGCGGCGTCCGCCAGACCAGGGGCCAGCCGCGCGAACTCCCCCATATGCGGCGTTAAGATACACCCCCGGTGAAGCCCTGCGCGCAGGTCTGCATCCTGCGCCAGTAGGCTTAGCGCATCAGCGTCCAATACGACCTTGGGCGCGGATAGGGCGGACTTTACCAATTCAGCAGCGCGCGCCCCCAGTCCCAATCCGGGACCGAGGCAAAGCGCGCTTATTCTGCTGTCTTTCAAGGCCTCTATCAACGCCGCGCCATCGGAAATGCGCTGCAGCATAATCGCCGTGACTTGCATTGCCACTTCAAGCTGCGCGGCAGGCGGCACGCCGATGGTCACCGCCCCTGCGCCGATCCTGAGCGCACCCCGCGCCGCCATCCGCGCGGCTCCGGTCCGACCCGGACCACCAGACAAAACTAGCGCATGGCCGTGCTCATATTTATGCCCCGGCTTTTTGCGCAGCAGGGTGACATCAAGGGTCTCGCGGGTGATCTCTGAAATTTTCATAAAAAGGGATCTAGCAAGTGCTTTGCAAAGGTACAGCCCGAGGCCGTTTCACGAACGCCCATTATTTAATCAACCTGCGCAAATTCTAATCGCCCCTTGGCAAATGCGTCCCCCGCGCCATGTAACCCCCTGCCCGGTGCTGGACGTTACGCGGGCGGGATGCTCTGTCAAAAACCAGAGCATAATTGCGCGGGAATTGTCAGGGGAATACCATGAAAAAGATCGAAGCCATCATCAAGCCATTCAAACTCGACGAAGTCAAAGAAGCCCTTCAAGATGTGGGCGTTCAGGGTCTTAGCGTCATTGAAGTCAAAGGCTTTGGCCGTCAGAAAGGCCACACCGAACTCTACCGCGGTGCTGAGTATGTCGTAGATTTCCTTCCCAAAGTGAAGGTTGAAGTGGTATTGGATGACGATCAGGTGGACGCAGCTATCGCAGCTATCGTCGACGCCGCTAAAACGGAGAAAATCGGCGACGGTAAAATTTTCGTCTCCCCTGTTGAACAGACAATCCGCATCCGTACCGGGGAATCCGGTTCAGACGCGCTCTAAAATCGGCCCCTTGGCCTAGACTACAAAATACCAAAAGGACCTACTCGATGGATAACCAGGAATTCCTGAGCAAAATCAAGGATGAAGGCATTGAATATGTCGACATCCGTTTCACTGACACCCGCGGCACGCTGCAGCACGTTACCATCGTGAGCGATCTGGTTGACGAAGACTTCCTCGAAGAAGGCTTTATGTTCGACGGCTCGTCCATCGCTGGTTGGAAAAGCATCGAAGCCTCAGATATGAAGCTGATGCCCGACGTGAGCACCGCTTATATCGACCCCTTCTATGCCGAAACCACGATCTGCGTGCACTGCTCTGTCGCTGAGCCAGACACCGGCGAAAGCTATGAGCGCGACCCGCGTGGCACCGCCGAAAAGGCCGAAGCCTACCTCAAGTCTTCCGGCATCGGTGACAACGCTTACTTTGGCCCTGAGGCCGAGTTCTTCCTGTTTGACGACGTTAAGTTCTCTAACAAAGTCAACAAAGTATCCTACGAAGTTGATGCGTCCGACGGCTCGTGGAACTCCGACACCGACTATGAGATGGGCAATATGGGCCACCGCCCGGGCCTCAAGGGCGGCTACTTCCCTGTAAACCCGGTGGACGAAGCGCAAGACTTGCGCGCCGAGATGCTGTCGACCATGAAGCGCCTTGGCATGAAGGTCGACAAGCACCACCACGAGGTTGCGTCCTGCCAGCACGAGCTGGGTCTGATCTTTGGTGAGCTGACCAAGCAAGCTGACGAAATCCAGAAGTACAAATACGTGGTTCACAACGTGGCCCACGCCTACGGCAAGTCGGCCACCTTCATGCCCAAGCCAATCTTTGGCGACAACGGCTCTGGTATGCACGTCAACATGTCGATCTGGAAAGACGGCAAGCCCCTGTTCGCAGGCGACAAATACGCCGATCTCAGCCAAGAAGCGCTGTGGTTCATCGGCGGTATCTTGAGTCACGCCAAATCGCTCAACGCCTTCACCAACCCGACGACCAACAGCTACAAGCGTTTGATCCCCGGTTTCGAAGCGCCCGTTCTGCGTGCCTATTCCGCGCGCAACCGGTCGGGCTGCGTTCGTATCCCATGGACAGAAAGCCCCAAAGCCAAGCGCGTTGAGGCCCGTTTCCCCGATCCGGCAGCGAACCCCTATCTGGCATTCGCGGCCCTGTTGATGGCCGGCCTTGACGGCATCAAGAACAAGATCGATCCCGGCGAAGCGATGGACAAGAACCTGTATGACCTGCCCGCAGAAGAGCTGGCGGACATCCCGACAGTGGCAGGTTCGCTGCGCGAAGCGCTGGACGAGTTGTCCAAGGACATGGACTATCTGCTGGCCGGTGATGTGTTCACCCGCGACCAGATCGAAGGCTATATCGCGCTGAAGACCGAAGAGGTTCTGAAATTCGAACAGACCCCGCACCCGGTTGAATTCGGCATGTACTACAGCTGCTAATCTTTTCGCCCCACGGGGCAGTTAGCTGAAATTTGAAAGGGCGTGGGTCACACCGCGCCCTTTTGCTTTTGTGCCCTTTTGCGTTCGGGAACGTGGAACACAGGGTGCCCCACCGCGTTACCTTGGCAGAACAGCGTGATAAGGGGTGCGTATTATGGCTGACGACTCAACGGCCCTTACGGATGTTGTTGAAGAGCTCGAAGACGCCTCCCAAGGAACAGATACCGTCAAGGTCGGTCATCTGATCGACGCGCTCGACCAGCGCGGATACGGCGCAGCCCTTGCTGTGCTTCCGCTGATGGAGCTGACCCCGCTTGGCGGTATCCCCGGTTTTCCTACTATGCTGGCATTTTTGGTGGCCATTCTCGTTCTGCGCATGTTCATGGGCTATGAGCACTTTTGGGCCCCTGATTGGCTGCGAAACCGAAGCCTGAAATCCAAAAAGGTTTTGAAATCGGTCGAGTGGCTAAAGCCCATCTCAGAATGGATCGACGAAAAGCTGCACACCCGACTTGCCCCCCTTACCGGCCCCACGGGCCGAAAAGCGGCCAGCATCCTGATCCTTTGCCTCTGCCTTGCGGTGCTCCCACTTGAGGTCGTGCCCTTCGCAACATCCGTGCCGATGGTCACCATCTCAATCTTCGGACTGGCACTGCTTTATCATGATGGTTTGCTGATGCTGTTGGGTTTCGCCGCCACCGGCATTGCGGGTTTTGCTGGGGCGACCCTGCTTCTTGGCGGTTGATCCTCGCGCGCGCCCAATCTTCGCCATAAATCAGCCACAGCGCTTAACCAATATCTAACAAAACCCTGCAGAGGACGCAGATACGATGCCGATTTCCACGACCACATTTAACGAGCGGCTTGTCCGTCTCGAAGACCGCGCCAAGAAAGATCACAGCAAGCGACGCGGTGCAAAGCGCGGGCGCAAGGGTTTGGTGCTATTGGTTGCGATCAGTGTGCTCGTGGCAGGGGCAAGCATTGCGCAAGAAAGCATGCCGCAGGTTCGCGTATGGGCCGGGGCTGCCCTTGAACATGTCAGCGCGCTGTTGCCCAGGTAACGGAAAAAGATTTTCAATCTCATCGGTCAACTCAGTTGAACCGGTGTTCAATTGGGCTAACCTTTGCCTCGTACACAGACGCAGAGGGTCAAACTCATGATTAAATCACTTTTCACCACCACCGCGGCCATCTGCACGTTCATGGCAGCTCCCACCTTGGCCGCGCAGTGCGGAAACACGGCCAATGGCTTTGATGCCTGGAAGGGCGCCTTTGCCCAAGAGGCCCGCGCCGCCGGCGTTGGCCAGTCAGGCCTGAATGCATTGGCAAGCGCGCGCTATGCCAACGGAACCATTGCCGCAGACCGCAACCAGAAGTCCTTTAAATACTCATTGTCCAAGTTCATGCAGGTGCGTGGCGCGGATACGATTGTAGCCCAAGGCCGCAAGCGCAAAGCCCGCAACGCTGGCTTTTACAGCGCGCTTGAGCAGCGCTACGGCGTCCCTGCTGGCGTTCTTCTGGCGATCCATGGCATGGAAACAGGCTTTGGTGGATTCATGGGCGACAGCGCGGTTGTCTCCGCTATCACGACACTGGCCTATGACTGCCGCCGTTCCGATTTTTTCGTGCCCCATGCTATTGGCGCTTTGAAATTGGTTGACCAGGGCGCCATCACGCCCAGCACCAAGGGCGCGAAACACGGCGAGTTGGGCCACACGCAGTTTCTGCCCGGTAACGCACTGAGCTACGGCGTTGACGGCAATGGGGATGGACGTGTGGACTTTTACAGCGAGGCAGATGCACTCGCCTCCACCGCCAACTTCCTGCGCCAGAAAGGCTGGCAGCCCGGTGCTGGCTATCAAGAAGGCCAACCAAATTTCCGTGTCATTCAGGCGTGGAATGCAGCGGGCGTCTACCAAAAGGCCATCGCGATCATGGCAGGCCGCATCGACGGCTGAACGACTTAATCTTTGTTAAGCGGCGGCGCGTCCCACGGGGCGCGCCGTTTGCGTTTGTACACCCCGCTATGCCCTTACGTGCATTTAATCACCGCAGACCAAGAGGTTCCCGGCTTTCTTTTGAGTTTCGGGGGGAACCGCCAGCAGCGTCAGCCGTTGGGCTGTAGATGATATAATTGACGAAGACGAATGGAGGGACCCATGCACGGAATTTTCTACCTTATCGGCCTTATCGTGGTCGTTCTCGCGATCCTGAATCTCGTATTTTAATGGAGGTCACCATGCCCGAAGACAAGAATACACAGACACAAAGCAGCACCGCTAAAGAGCAAGCGACAGCCGCAAAAGACAAAGCCGCCGCCGCTGCAAGCAGTGCGACCGAGACAGCCAAAGCGCAGGCCCGTGACTTGGCCGACACCGTTTCGACCGAAGCCACCAACTATGCGTATCAAGCCCGCGATACGGCTGCGGATGAAGTTAAAGGCGTGGCCTCGGCTCTGCGCACAGCCGCAGAAGAGTTGCGCAGCGGCTCCCCTCAGGAGCGGAGCTTTAGCCAACTCGCCGATGGTTTGGCCGATGTGTCAGAAACCATGCGCGACAAAGACCTCGGCGAAGTGGTGGGTGACCTGAACGGGTTCGCCAAGCGCAATCCGCTGGTCTTCCTTGGTGGCGCAGCCCTTCTGGGCTTTGTGGCCACCCGTTTTGCCAAAGCCTCAAGCGATCGGCCAGCTGGTGGATACGGCGGGTCCGGCGTTGAATATGACGATGACGACCGTATTGACCGGCCCATGCCCGGCACGCCGCCGACTGGCGCCGCAAGCGCCGTTCCTAGCCGCGCAACCGCCCAACCTGCCGCGCCTACAGTCGTAACAGGAGATAAAGTATGACCACCGATAGCAATAAATCTGCCGGGAGCCTGCTGACCGAAGCGCTCTCCCACGTGAGCTCGCTAATGCGCAAGGAGGTCGATCTGGCCCGCGCAGAAGTGAACGAAAACCTGAAGCACGCAGGCGTGGCCATCGGTTTGATCGTCGGCGCAGTCGTCGTCGCTCTGACAGCGTTAAATGTGCTGAGTGCCGCCCTCGTCGCCGCGTTGACCGAGGCTGGCATCCCCGCCGGTTGGTCCGCTGTGATTGTCGGCGTGCTGCTTGCGATCGTTGCTTACGTGATGGTCCAGAAAGGCACAAACGACCTGAAACTGAGCAGCCTTGCGCCTACCCGCACAGCCAAAAACGTCAAGCGTGACGCACAGACCATGAAGGAGGTTTACGATGACAAATGACTCCAGAAATCCCGAAGAAATTGAGCGCGAAATCGAACGGGAGCGCGCCGGTTTGGCCAACACGCTGGACGATCTGCAAGACCGCTTTTCGGTCGAAGGCATCGCACGCCAGTTCTCGGATCAGTTCCGCGAGCATGGTGGCGACTGGGGCCGCTCGGTCTCTGAAGCGGCCAAACGCAACCCGGTGGCTCTGGCTCTGACGGGCGCTGGCCTTGCATGGTTGGTTTTCGGCAGCGGCAACACCCGCGACAACCGTGGCTATGAAGGTCTTGACCGTGAGCGCGCACATCCCGTGCCAGTTCCCGTGACAAACACCGAAAATCGCCCCGCCGTGCGCGATGCCCGCCGTTCGTCTGCTCCTGCAAGCGCCTATGCATCCAGCTATGGCTCTGAGCGCAACGCAACTGACAACGTGCCCGCATGGGCCCGCGACGTACATCACGATGATGACGATGGCCGGGGCTTGGGTGATCGTGCCCGCTCTGCCGCTGGTAGCGTCAAAGGCGCTGCAGGCTCTGCGGCAAGCGGTGTCTCGGGCGCTGCAAGCTCTGCCGCGGGTGGCGTGAAGGGTGCTGCAAGCTCGGTATCCGATGGTGCCCGCTCTGCCGGGTCGTCCGTTGCAAGCGGTGCGCGTTATGCCCGTGATCGCGCATCTTACGGTGCAAGCTCTGCTGTCGCCAGCGTGCGCAGCACAGCCAGCGGTGCCGCGAACAGCGTCCGCGACGGTGCCAGCGCCGCCAACGAGCGCGCACATGCGCTGCGGGATCGCCTGTCCGAAGGCACCGAGCAGATGAGCGCAGAGGCCCGCGAGCGGATCGTTATGGCCCGTGCCCGTGCAGTAGACGCTTGGGACGCTGGTGGTCGCTATGCCCGTCAGGGTCGGGAGCGCGCCTCCGACATGTTCGAAGAGCATCCCTTGGTCGCCGGTGCACTGGCGCTGGCCGTTGGTGCCGCCTTCGGCGCCGCCCTGCCCCGCAGCCGCACCGAAGACAACTATATGGGCGAGCATAGCGACGCTCTCTTTAGCGAAGCCGAGCGTATCTACGCTGATGAGCGCGAAAAGCTTGGTAAAGTGGCCAAGGCCGCGACAGATGAAGCTGGCAAAGTCTTAAGAGAGACCAAAGCCAACGCTGATGCCGCAGCCGACGAAGAAACCGCCGCGGACGCCGCGGTGAAAAAGGCCAAAGAAAGCGGCCAGCGCGTGGCCGATGCAGCGAAAGACGAAGCTGATAAGCAAAAGCTGGGCGACGTCAAAAGCTAATCCACTCACAGCCCGTCCCCTACTTTGGGGGCGGGCACTTTTTTTGATAAATTCCCAAAAGACAGAGGTACACCTATGGCGCGCGGACGTGGAGCGGAGACGCCGATTGAGATACCGGCCCCCGGATGGAAAGACATTTTATTCCGGGTTAAGGACGAGATCGCGGCCGACCATGTGTCATTGGTTGCCGCTGGCGTGGCATTTTACGCGCTCTTGGCGATTTTTCCCGCCGTCACCGCGCTGATGGCGCTTGCTGGTCTGGTGATGGAGCCCGCGCAGGTTACCGAACAGTTAGAAGCGATTACCCGGCTTATCCCCGAAGAAGCTGCAACGATCATCCTTGATCAGGCCATCGCCGTGACAGGGTCCGAAGAAACCGGTCTGGGCTGGGCCTTTCTAATCGGTGTCGGGCTTGCGCTCTACTCGGCTTCGAAAGGTGTGGGTAGTCTGATGGAAGGTCTCAACGTCGCCTACGACGAGGATGAGACCCGCGGCTTCGTTACCAAACTGATCTGGACCCTTGGCCTCACCCTGATGCTTGTTGGCGTGCTGCTTTTGGGCCTCGGCGCGACATTGGCCGTGCCTGCTGTCGTTAACTTTCTGGCGCTGCCTGACTGGTTCGAAACGCTGTTGACCTACGGCAGCTGGGTGCTTTTGGCTGCCCTCACGGTCCTCGCTCTGGCCGTCCTCTACCGCTACGGTCCGGCGCGCGACAACGCCGAGTGGAAATGGCTGACCCCCGGCTCTGTCATCGCCTGCGTTCTTTGGATCGTCGCCTCGGTCGGGTTCTCGATCTATGTCAGCAATTTCGGCAGCTATAACGAAAGTTTTGGCAGCATGGCCGGGGCGATCATTCTGCTGATGTGGCTTTGGATCTCGGCCTTTATCGTCCTCTTGGGCGCAGAGTTTAACTCTGAAATGGAGGCCCAGACCCGTAAAGACAGCACCACCGGACCGGATGAGCCGATGGGTGAGCGCGACGCGGTCAAGGCCGACAAACTAGGGCGCGCGAAGGGTAAATAGGAGAGAGATACCATGGCACCGCGCGCACTCTGGAAAGGACAGCTTCGCCTTTCGCTTGTATCGATCCCAGTCGAGATATTCTCGGCCACAAATACCAGTTCAAAGGTCTCTTTCCGCCAAATTCACAAACCCTCGGGCAAGCGCATCCGTTATGAGAAATCAGTTCCCGGCATCGGGCCGATAAAGGCCGAAGACATCGTGAAGGGCTACGAAGTTGGCAGTGACGAATATATCCTACTAGACCCTGATGAAGTGGATCAGATCAAACTTGAGACGAAGAAGACGTTCGAGTTGGTACAATTCGTCGATGCCTGCGAGATTTCCCCACTCTACTTCGACAAGCCCTATTACATTACCGCCTCAGATGATTTGGCCCAAGACGCTTACCGCGTTGTGCGCGACGCGCTGCGTCAGGCCAAAAAGGTGGGGTTGGGCCAGGTTACCATGCGCGGCAAGGAATACCTCGCTTGCGTTAAACCCTGCGGTGACGGCCTGTTGATGGAGACGCTGCACTACGCTGATGAGCTGCGCAACGCGGATGAGATTTTCACCGATATCGAGGATGACAAGACCGACAAAGAACTGCTCGAAGTTGCCACCTCGTTGATCGACAAGAAGACCGCGCCCTTCGACGCTTCCGCCTATACCGACAAGTACGCCGAAGCGATGCAAAAGCTTTTGGACGCCAAGGTGAAAAACAAAAAGACACCGCGCGTGCAGACCGGCGATGACGGCCCTGCTGAGGGCGAGAACGTCATTGACCTGATGAGCGCGCTGAAAGAGAGCCTGAAAGACGCGGGCGGCGCGAAGTCTGGTACCAAGAAGAAGGCACCGCGCAAGAAGGCCTCGTGATGGCAAAACCTGCAGACAAGCTCGCCAGTTACAACGCCAAACGTGATTTCGACGCCACCGCCGAACCACGTGGCCAGATTGGCGCGGGCGCAGGGCAAAGCTTTGTCGTCCAAAAGCATGACGCCACTCGGCTACATTACGACTTTCGTCTTGAATGGGAGGGGGTGCTGCTCAGTTGGGCGGTCACAAAAGGCCCCTCGCGCGACCCATCGGAAAAACGCCTTGCCGTGCGGACAGAGGATCATCCGCTTGATTATGGCGGGTTCGAGGGGACCATTCCGAAGGGCCAATATGGCGGCGGCACGGTGATGCTGTGGGACCGTGGCACTTGGATGCCCCAAGGTGATGTCACCAAAGGATTGAACGACGGCAAGCTAAAGTTCACGCTTCAAGGCCAGCATATGCAGGGCGGTTGGACGCTGGTGCGGATGCGCGGCAGTGAAAAGCGCGAAAACTGGTTATTGATCAAAGAACGCGACGACTATGCGACCGATCAGCCCGACGGACTAACTAAGGGCACCGCGCGGTCGATCACGACGGGCCGCACGATGTCCGAGATCGCCAAAAATGCCCCCGCGAAGAAGGTTGCTGATGCGCGTCCGGCAAGGAAAAGCAAAAATCCTGCATTCGTTAAACCGCAACTCGCCACTCTGGTCAGTGACGCGCCTGAGGGCGAAGGGTGGATGCATGAGACGAAATTTGACGGATATCGCTGTCTGGCTTCCCTCGGCAAGACCGGTACGCGGCTCTATACCCGCACGGGCAAGGATTGGACCGACAAGTTCGGTGCACTTGGCCGTGCCTTCGACGCGCTGCCCTGCGACAGCGCGCTGCTGGACGGCGAAGTCATGGCGGCCAGGATCAAAGGTTCGGCTTTTTCCTCGCTGCAACGGGCATTGAAGGAAGGGCATCCGTTGGTGTTTTATGCATTCGACCTGTTGTCGCTCGATCGCGAAGATTTTCGTGACACTCCGCAAGAAGACCGCCGCGCACGATTGGCAAAGCTGCTCTCTGGCGTGCCCGCAGGTGGGGCGCTGCGCCTGAGCGAACATGTGGTCGGCCACGGCCCCGAAGTTTTCAAACGCGCCTGCGAGGCCGGGGCCGAGGGGATCATCAGCAAACGCATCGACGCGCCCTATTCCGGCAGGCGCAGCAAAAACTGGCTCAAGGTCAAATGCACCCGGCGGCAGGAATTCGTTATCATCGGTTATTCCCCCTCTGACAAGAAGGGCCGCGCCTTTGCCTCGCTGCTGCTCGGTAGCCATGAAGGAGGCGAATTGCGTTATAAGGGTCGCGTCGGCACTGGGTTCTCGGCAGGGGTAATGGACGACCTCTCTCGCGCCATGACCGCCCGCAAAACCCCGCCCGCGAGCGACGTTCCGCCCGAGGTCGCCCGCGATGCCAAATGGGTCCGCGCCGATCTGGTGGCGGAGGTGGATTTCACCGAATTCACCGACGATGGTGTGATCCGGCACGGCAGTTTTCTGGGCCTGCGTCACGACAAAGACGCCGCCCAAGTGACCGTGGAAGAACCGCTAGAGGAGCCAGAGATGGGCGATGACAGCAGGGTCGGCGGCGTTAAAATCAGCAACGCCGACCGCAAAGTTTTCCCCGATGCGGGCTGCACCAAGGGTGATGTGGCACGGCATTACGAGCGCGTCGGCCCCCGCATGATCGAACTGATCGGCCACCGCCCATTGTCGCTGTTCCGCTGCCCTTCGGGGATCGACGGGCAATGTTTCTTTCAAAAACACGACAGCGGCGGGATGCCCGATGCGCTGTCGCGGGTTTCAATCGAAGAAAGTGACGGCGACGCAGCGGATTACCTCTATGCCACGCGGCCCGACAGCCTGATTGCAGCGGCGCAGATGGGCAGTTTGGAGTATCACATCTGGGGCGCGCGGGTGGATCGGTTGGACCGCCCCGACCGGCTGGTCTTTGACCTTGATCCAGATGAGGGGTTGGACTGGCCCGATGTGCGCGCCGCGGCTTTTGAGCTGCGCGACGCGCTGGCCGCACTCGGCTTGCAATCGGGGGCTATCGTGACTGGGGGCAAGGGCGTGCATGTCTGGCTGTCTTTGCGCCGCACACGCGGCTGGGACACGGTCAAGCTTTTCTCAAAAACCTTCGCCCATGTCATGGCCGCGCAAAACCCCGATCGTTATGTCGCCACCATGTCCAAGGCCAAGCGCAAGGGCCGCATCTTCATCGACTGGCTGCGCAACGAACGCGGCGCCACGGCCATCGCGCCCTATTCCCTGCGCGCCCGACCCGGTGCGCCGGTGGCCGTGCCGGTGACTTGGGAGGAGTTGGAGAAACTCGACAGCGCCAATGGCTTCCGAATGGGCGATATGGCCGCGCGGCTGGATCAGCCCTGCCCGGCGCTGGCGGTGCAAAATGATCTGCAATCGCTGACCGATGGGGTGATTGAGAAGTTGCAGATTTGGTCTGAGGGCTAAGGGCTACTCAGTCGGAAGCCCCGCGAAATAGTCCGCCAAGTCTGCGATATCCGCATCACTCAAGTCCTGCGCGGCCTTGCGCATCAAATGCGCCCGCTCCCCCCCACCGCGATGGCCGTCACGCCAAAGTCTGAGTTGTGCCGCCAGATAGTCGCGGCTTTGCCCGGTCAGCAGCGGTGCGATGGGCGCATCGGCCTGCCGTCCCGGCCCGTGACACACGGTGCAGGTAGGTACGTCACCAGTGCCACGTTGCGCCAGCAGCGCGCCGGGAGTTGTGGCCTCGGGCGCAGGTTCAGACTGCCGCCGTGGACCTTTGGAAGAACCGAACTGCTGCGCCAGCGTGGCGATCTCGCTGTCGCTCAGCGCCATCGCCGCCTCTCGCATGATCCCGCTGGGCCGCTGACCGCTACGGTACTGCCGCAGCGCCTCTGCGATTTGGCCGGAGGTCAACAGATCAAGCCGGGGGATGTAGCTGTTGCCGCTCTCACCACTTTCGCCATGACACTCTGCACAGCTTGCGCGGCCCCGCCCTTCACCCGCCAGCGCCAACTGCCCCGCCGCGTCAGGCAGCGCGTTCAGATAGGCCACGACCGACCAAACTTCGTCGTCGCGATCCTTGGCGGGCCAATGCGGCATACCGGTCATTTTCACGCCTTCGTCGATGATCCAAAACATCTCACCCGGCGTCCAATCGGTGATAGTGCTGATATGCGGCGGCGTCGGCTCCATCGCCTGAGCCGTGGCGCTTTGCGGCTGGCCGGGAAGCGCGTGGCAGAAGGCGCAGCCGGATTTGAAATGCAGCGCCCCAAGCGTCACGCGATCCGGCGCACCAAGGTCATCCGGTACCTCCTTCGGCCCCGGTGCGCGCAGTTTGACCGACTGCTTAAAGGTCGTGTGCATCAGCCAGGTCACCCCCCACATATGCCCCTCACGTGCCGAGACGTTGTAGAGCCCGACAGTCACGATCAAGACCGCCACCATAGCCCCGCCAGCCGCCAGTGCGGTAAGCGTCTGAACCACCCGCTTCATGCCGTTTCCCTTTTGTCTTCCAGCGCCCTAGCGACCAACGCCAATCCTGCGACCAGATAAATCGGTGTGCCAATCCCTAACATCAAAAGCCCCCCCAACTGCTGCGCGTCCAAATCCGGCGCACGGCCACAGATCGCAGCATAGAGGTCACGCGGGGCGAGAATAATCAGCGCGCCCAGCAGCGTCATATGCATGGAGGTCAGCAGCAGCCCGCCAGCCCCGGCCAGCGGCTCGCCGCGCAGGCACCCGGCCCAGACCAGCAACCCGGCCAAAGCGAAACTTAGCTGCTCAAGCACCAGCCCCGGCCATCCGTCATCGGCCCAGCCGTGCAACGCGGGCAGATGCCATCCCCAGACCACGACAAACTCAGCCACCGCGCCCAAAAGCGGCGACAGGACGAATACCGCAGTTGCTTTGGGAAAGCCCAACACGAGCAGCGGCGCCACCACAGCCACCAGCCCCATATGTCGCAGCATGTGATGCGGGAAATCCGCGCCAAGCCATTGCCCCAGTGGCAATAGCCAGAGCACAGCCAGCAGCGCCAGCCCGGCATATCCCAGCCCCACCCTCATCCACAGCCGCCGATCAGCAGCACCGGCAAGGAGACATAAACCACCCCGATGAAAGAAATCACCGCCAACAAAAACGCCGCATGGCCAAGGAACTGGTGCCGGTCTTCGCTTGTCCCCGCGTCATTCTCCCACGCCCGGTCGCGCCGCAAATCCCATTGCCGCCATGCCCCCCACGCCAGCCAGAGGATCAGTGCCAATGCAAAAACCGTGCCGATGCTGATGCCCAGCCGCAGCAGCGCCACCGCCCCGACCCCGCCCTTGGCACAGACCAGCGCGGTCGCCCCATAAGAGGTCACGAAATGCACCGCCCAGATCAGCGGGCTGAAGGTGATCCGCCACAGGCTCAGCGCCTCGGCGCGGAACTCATGGGCGTCTTCTTCGTCTCGGATGTCGCTCATGCCAGCCACCCCGGCGCGAGGCCCAAGATCGCGGCGGTCACCAGCGCTTTGACGGCCATGAAATGCCAATAAAGCGTGACATTGCGCAGGTCGGCGTCGTGGCGCGGGGTCAGCTTGCCAAAGACGCTCCCGGCCAAGCAATAACCCTGCATCAACACGCCCGCGCTCAGATGCGCCACCAGCCAGACCATCAGCGCCCACAGGATCGCCGGGTAGACATGGGAGGTCGGGTCAAGATCGCGGACGGCGGCCCAAGCGGCCACGCCTGCCACCCCAGCAGCCAAGGGCGCCAAGACCAGCGCCGCACGGGCCAGCGCGACTTTGCTGCGCACATTCGCCTCGCGCGCCGCAAGCGTCAGCGCCCAAGCCGCCACGCCCGCCAGCGCCGCCAAGACGACCCAATGGCCCATGGGATGCAGCGCCCCCTCGGGTGGAAAATCGGATCGTGCTGTCCAGTAGAAGAAGAACCCGAAGACCACGCTGGCAAAGGCCGTGGCGTCCCCCAACATGGTGATCCACATGGCCCACCAGCCTACGGAATCCGGCCCCGAAGCATAGGTCGGCAGGCGCAGGCCTAGCCCCGCATCGCGCATCTCTTCCTTCGGAGGGCGGGCGGTACTGGTCCAGAGCCAATACATGATGCAGACGATGGCAAAGGCCCCGCAGATGATGGCGGGTGTGTAGATGTGGAAGGTGGGAAAGATGAACGCCCCACCAGTGAAACCAGCAGCAAGGATGGTGATCCAAGCAGGCCCAGTGACACGCTGCACATGCACGGGCTTGGCGTCGATCACGCTGGTCACGATGGTCTCACGCTGATGATCTGGCGCGTCGGGCAGATAGTAGCGGCCCGCATCCATCCGTTCGACCAACTGCGGTTGATCCCACAGCGGATAGCGCGAGGTCACATGCGGGACCGAGCGCACGCCCCACGCTTCCTCTGGCACTTCATGAGAGAACTCAAGCGTGCCTGCGCCCCAAGGATTGCGCGGGATCTCACCTTGGGCCTTTTTCGGGCGCAGCAGGTCGTAAAGGAACACAGCAAAGCCCGCCGCGATGATGAAAGCCCCCAACGTCGAGATCAGGTTAAGCCAGCCCCAGCCCGAACTTTCGGGATAGGTGAACACCCGGCGCGGCATGCCCATCAGCCCGGTTAGGTGCATCGGCAGGAAGGTGATGTTGAAGCCCGAGAAGATCAGCCAGAACGCCCAGAGGCCCAAGCGTTCGCTCAGCAGCTTCTTGGCGATGAAGGGATAGAAATAATAGACCCCGGCGATCACTGGGAAGACCATGCCGCCGAAAAGCGTGTAATGCAGATGTGCCACGATGAAATAGGTGTCATGCACTTGCCAATTGAACGGCACGATGGCCAGCATCACCCCCGTTAGCCCGCCCGCGACAAATATTGCCAACGCGCCGGCGATCCAAAGCATCGGCAGTGTCAGCTTCACCCGCCCCACCATCAGCGTGGCAACAAAGGCGAAGATTTGGATGCCCGTGGGGATCACAACCGCCTCAGACGCCGCCGAGAAGAAGCCGAGGCTGATCTGCGGCAGCCCGGTGGTGAACATGTGGTGCACCCAAAGGCCGAAGCTGAGGAACCCGGTGCCCACCGCGCTCAGCACGATCCACGAATAGCCCACGATGGGCCGCTGCGCGACAGTGGGCACGATCATGGCGGCGATGGCGATGGAGGGCAGGAAGACGATATAGACCTCCGGATGCCCGAAGATCCAAAAGAGGTGCTGCCACAGGATCGGATCACCGCCGCGTGTCGGATCGAAGAACGGCCAGTCAAAGGACCGCTCCAGCTCGAAGAGGAAATCCCCGGCGATGAGCGGCGGGAAGGCGAACAGGATCATGCCCCCCACAACCAGTACATACCACGCATAGAGCGGCATAATGTTAACGCGCATCCCGGGCGGACGGCATTTTAGCGCGCCGACGATCAACTCAACCGCCGCCGCGATGGAGGCAACTTCGATGAAGCTCAGCCCCAAGAGCCAGACATCGGGGCCGATCCCCTCTTCTTTGGTGGCAAGCGGTGGATACATGAACCAGCCCGCCTTGGGCGCGGCATCAAACAGCAATGAGCCCAGAACGAAACAGCCGCCAATCAGGAAACACCAGTATCCATAAGCAGATAGCCGGGGAAACGGCATGTCCCGCGCGCCGAGGAAGGCCGGCAGCAACAGGATCGATATCGCCTCAAACATCGGCACGGCAAAGAGAAACATCATCGCCGAGCCGTGCATGGTGAAGAACTGGTTAAACCGATCCGCGTCCAAAAAGGTCATGTCTGGAAAGGCCAGTTGCACCCGCATCAAGAGCGCCAGCACCCCTGCGATCAGCATGAAGGCCAGCGCCGTCAGCGCATACCATTTGCCCACTTCGGAGTTATTGACCGCAGTGACATAGCGCCAGCCTTCCGGCGTCTTCCACGCCGCGCGCAACTCCTCGGCGCCGCGCTGCTGCTCGGCCTGCGGTACCGGTTCGGCCAGGGCCGCCTCGCTTGGCGGATAGGGCCCTTCGGCCATGGGGAGCGATGCGGGTTTTGTCATGTCAGCCCCTTGAGATAAGCAACCAGCGCGCGCAGGTCTTCGGGCGCGATGTGGTCATAGCTTGGCATGGCGACCTCGGGTTTCAGGCTTTCGGTATGGGCGATGAACTGGGCGAAATCATCTGCGCTGCCGTCCAGAATGCCAGCACCGATGCTTTTGCGGCTGCCGACATGGGTCAGGTCCGGCCCCACCTGCCCCAACGCCCGTGTGCCGCGTACGCTGTGGCAAGCGCCGCAGCCCTCGCGGGCAAAGACCTGCGCACCACGAACGGCCTCTCCACTGGCGGGCGCGGTGGCTGCCTCGGCCTCAGCCGTCAACCACTCGGCAAAGTCTTCGGGTGTCATCACCACCGTCTCGAACGCCATCAGCGCATGGGACGCGCCGCAGAATTCGGCGCATTGCCCCCGGTAAACGCCCGGCTCTTCGGGCAGGAACGACAGATACGTCTCGCGCCCCGGGATCATATCAACCTTGCCGCCAAGGGCGGGCACCCAAAAGGCATGAATCACCTTATGCGCGTTCAGCACCAGCCCGGTGCGCCGTCCCGTAGGCAGCCGCAACTCATTGGCAGAGGTCACGCGGCTGCCGTCGGGCAGCTCATAGTCCACGCGCCACCACCATTGTTCAGCCGTGATATGAACCTTGAGGCCCGGATCAGCGTCGCGTTGCGGTTTCATCATCGGCAGGCTGTAGGTCAGCAAGGCGCCCAGCAGGATCACCGGGAAAATCACCCCGCCGCCGACGATCAGCATCTCCCCCCAGCGGCGCGGCATCTCGCGCGGCTCCACGCGGGTCACATAGACAAAGATCGCCCCCAGCGTGAGCCAAAGCAGCACCGCCCCGCCAAACATCACCCAGATGAGCGACAGCACATCCTGCGCGTCGCGCCCGGCGGGGTTTAGTACCGATTGCCGCCCTTCGCAGGCCGAAAGCGCCAACAGGCTCAGGCAGATCAGCATCAGGCGCATGGTGTTGGCTCCGTCATCCTGTTCAAGCGTCACGCAGAATTCGCGTCAGAGTGGCACAGGCAGCCGCGGTAGAATAGGGCCGCCATAGGCAAAACTGGCCGCAGAAACCCACGGCCAGAAGATTTTTACTGGCCGAGGGCCTGACCCAGATCGGCACCAAGGTCTTCGACATCCTCGATCCCGACCGACAGCCGCAACAGCCCTTCAGGGATCCCGGTATGTGGCTCAATCGTGTGGCGATGCTCGACAAGGCTTTCGACACCCCCAAGCGAGGTGGCGCGGTGGAAAAGCTGCAACCGCCCTGCGGCTTTCAGCGCTGCTTCGGCCCCGCCTTTGACGACAAAAGACAACAGCCCGCCAAAACCGCCGCTCATCTGCTGGGCGGCAAGGGCATGGCCGGGATGGTCTGGCAGGCCGGGGTACATCACCTGTTCCACCTGCGGGTGATCCGACAGAAACTCTGCCAAGGTCATGGCATTGCGAGACATTTCGCGCATCCTGAGCGGCAAGGTGCGCATCCCGCGTGCCAGCAACCAAGCCTCCATCGGGCCGATGACAGCGCCGGCTTCGTTGCGGTCATCGCGGATCATCTGCCAGCGCGCCGCGCCTGCATCATTGGTGGCCAAAGACCCGGCTAAGACGTCGGAATGGCCGTTGATCCCTTTGGTTGCAGAATGCATAACAATATCCGCGCCATGCTCCAGCGGCTGGCTCAGCACGGGCGACGCCGCGGTGCTGTCGACGACCAGCGTCGCGCCCACCTCATGCGCGGCGGCGGCGGCCCCGGCGATATCGGTGATCCGCAGCCACGGGTTCGATGGCGTCTCGATCAAACACAGGTCGGGCTTTTCGGCGCGGCATAGCGCGGCGAAGGCGTCAAGATCGCTCGCATCCACCTCATGCAACGCAATTTGCCGACGGGTGCAAAAATCGCGGATCCATTTCGTCGTGCCCCAGTAAATCTGGCTTTGCACCACCACGCTCGCGCCATTGGGCACGGTGCGGAACACCGCCGCGATTGCGGCCATGCCTGAGGGGAAGATCAGCGTCTCTTCCGCCCCTTCGAGCGCGTTCAAGATACGCTCGGCCACGCGGGTATTCTCGTTATGTGAGCGCAGGTAGACATTGGCGGGGTTCACCAGATCGTAGTTCTCGTCCCGCAGATAGGTAGTGGCGAATTGCACCGGCGGCACAACCCCGCCCGAGGCTGGATCAACGGCCCCAGCGGCTTGGGCCGCGATGGTGGCAGGGTGCAGGTTTGGTTTGGGGGGCTGGGCCAAGGTTGTTCTCCGACAGGTGGTTTGCTCAAGTCGTATACAAAGCAACAAGCCGGGGCAAATGCGATCACGCACAGTGCTTTCGCGTCACGCTTGGGTGAGCGCGCCGCCTCGCCCCTTGATCAGACCGCTGAACATGTCACCTTTACGGCAAGCAAATTGGAGAGCCACATGGCCATCGAACGCATTACCTTCCCCGGCCCAGATGGCACGGAACTGTCCGCACGTCTGGACATGCCCGAGGGGCCGCATCTGGCGACCGCCCTCTTCGCGCATTGTTTTACCTGCGGCAAAGACATCCCCGCCGCGCGGCGCATCGCAGGGCGTCTGGCGGCGATGGGGATCGCGGTGCTGCGGTTTGATTTCACCGGGCTGGGGCATTCGGGCGGCGAGTTTGAGAACACGTCGTTTTCTTCCAATGTTGATGACCTGATCGCCGCTTGCAGCTACCTTTCCAGCCGCGACATGGCCCCGGCGCTGCTGATCGGTCATTCACTCGGCGGGGCGGCGGTGCTGAAAGCGGCCGCGCAACTGTCGCATGTCAAAGCGGTCGCCACGCTCGGCGCGCCCTTTGATCCGGCCCATGTGACCCATAATTTCGCCGAGAGCCTGCCTGAGATTTCGGCCAAGGGCAGCGCCGAGGTGAACCTTGGCGGGCGGCCCTTTACCATCAGTCAGGGCTTTATCGAGGACGTCCAAGGAGCCACCCTCGCGCCGGATATTGCCAAGCTGAAAGCCGCGTTGCTGGTGCTCCACGCCCCGCGCGACGAGATCGTCAGCATCGACAATGCGAGCCAGATTTTCATGGCCGCGAAACACCCCAAAAGCTTCGTCACGCTGGATGATGCCGACCACCTCATCACCCGCGCAGGCGATGCGGAATATGCAGCCGAGATCATCGCCACTTGGGCCGACCGTTATATGGCGCTGAAATCCCCCGCCCCGCCCCCCGGCGCGCCCGAAGGGATCGTGCGGGTAAGCGAAGCCGATCCCGATGGCTTCTTGCAAGATGTGAATGCGGGGCCGCATCACCACGCGCTGGCGGATGAGCCGCTGGCTTACGGCGGCACCAATCGCGGCATGTCGCCCTATGGATTTTTGTCGGCGGGGCTTGGCGCTTGCACGTCGATGACGATCCGCATGTATGCGCGGCGCAAGGGTTGGCCGCTGACGGGCGTGCGCGTGGATGTCTGCCACGACAAGGTCCATGCGCAGGATGCGGGGGCTGGTGCGGCGGAGAAGATCGACACATGGCGGCGGCGTATCCGGCTGGAGGGGGACTTGAGCGAAGAACAGCGGCAGCGGTTGCTGGAGATTGCGGATAAATGCCCGGTGCACCGGACGTTAGAGCGGAGTTCGACGGTGCTGACGGAGCTGCTGTAGGAACGGTGACTTTACCACCCCAGCCCGGAATCAAGCCGCAGGCGCCGGGCCATCGCCTGCCCTTACCGTCACGCCGGAGGCGTGCCGAATAAAATGTGGCGCACCTGTGGTGCGACGGGCAGACGCTTGCCCTCACCCCTCACACTTGTCCTTAACCCGAAGTCAGTCTATGCCGCCCCTGACCCTTCCCCTGTCCTAAAAAGGTGCGCGCATGATCCCCCGCTACTCCCGTCCCGATATGGTTGCCGTCTGGTCGCCGGAAACGAAATTCCGCATCTGGTTCGAGATCGAGGCCCACGCCTGCGACGCGATGGCCGATCTGGGCACGATCCCGCGCGAAAATGCCGAAGCTGTCTGGAAAGCCAAAGACGTCGAATTCGACGTGGCCCGCATCGACGAGATCGAAGCCGTCACAAAGCATGACGTTATCGCCTTCCTTACACACCTCGCCGAGCATGTCGGCAGCGACGAAGCGCGCTTTGTGCATCAGGGCATGACTTCCTCCGACGTGCTCGACACCTGCTTTAACGTGCAGCTCGTCCGTGCCTCTGACCTGCTGCTGGTCGGTCTTGATAAACTGCTCGAAGCGCTGAAGAAACGCGCGCTTGAGCATAAAGACACCGTGCGCGTTGGCCGCAGCCACGGCATCCACGCCGAGCCGACCACCATGGGCCTGACCTTCGCCCGTTTCTATGCCGAGATGGACCGCAACCGCGCCCGCCTCGTCGCGGCGCGGGAAGAAATCGCCACTGGCGCGATCTCGGGCGCTGTTGGCACTTTCGCCAACATCGACCCACGCGTTGAAGAGCATGTCTGCGAGAAACTGGGCCTAACCCCTGAACCGATCTCGACCCAAGTCATCCCGCGCGACCGCCATGCGATGTTCTTTGCCACGCTCGGCGTCATCGCCAGCAGCATCGAAAACGTCGCGATTGAGATCCGTCACATGCAGCGCACCGAGGTTTTGGAAGGGGCGGAGTTCTTCTCGATGGGGCAAAAAGGCTCCTCTGCCATGCCGCACAAGAAGAACCCCGTGCTGACCGAGAACCTCACGGGCCTCGCCCGTCTGGTGCGCATGTCGGTGATCCCCGCGATGGAGAACGTGGCGCTTTGGCATGAGCGCGACATCTCGCACTCCTCGGTCGAGCGCGGGATCGGCCCCGACGCAACCGTGACCCTCGATTTCGCGCTGCACCGTCTGGCGGGCGTCATCGACAAAATGCTTGTCTTCCCGCAGAACATGCTGGACAACATGAACAAATTCCCCGGCTTGGTTATGAGCCAGCGGGTACTTCTGGCGCTGACCCAAGCGGGCGTGAGCCGCGAGGACGCCTATTCGATGGTGCAGCGCAACGCGCTCAAAGTCTGGGAAGAACGCCTCGATTTCCGCGAGTTGCTGCTGGCCGATAAAGAGGTCGTGGCGGCCTTGGGCGAAGATGGCGTGAACGAAAAATTCGACATGGACTACCACACCAAACATGTTGATACGATCTTCAAGCGCGTCTTCGGCGAATAAGACAAAGATCGTAACGCTTTGAGATTGGCGCAGACGGGTGTACCCTGTCTGCGCCTGTCAAAGGAGCAATACAATGAGACTCGCACTGACACTCGGCGCCCTCATGGCGCTCACGGCCCCCTCCCTCGCCCTCGCATCGGGCTGCGAACATGACAAACAGGTCATGACCTGCGCCGAGGGGATGAAACTCGACACCAGCAGCGGCACCTGTGTGCCGGACGCCACCGCTTAAGGCGACAACCTTGCAACAGCGCCACCGCGCGCTGTCTGAATTGATCGACGCGTGAGCAATCCCTGCTGCCCTGCGTTAACCACTCCCAGATGGGCAGGGGCCGGCTTCGGGCACGGGGAACGCCAGGGCCGACAGCGGCTGACCCCGGCTGATGACTTGCGCCATGACTTGTTGCGCCCGACTGTGCAGGCTATGTCAGGAAAAGTTTAACAGCCTGTCAGAGCCCATGTCGGACCAAGCCACAACAGTCAAAAAGCCCTATCCCTTCGGCCGCCGTGCGCGGCATTACCTAAGCAATCTGCTGATCGTCGGGATCATCCGCACGGCTTTGGCCCTGCCCTATAAGGCGCGGCTCAGCTTTGTCGGCGCTTTGGTGCAGCATGTCATCGCCCCGCTCGCGGGCTACCGTCGCCGCGCGCTCGACAATCTTGAGCATGTCTGGCCCGAGATGCCGCTGGCCCGCCGCAAGGAAATCGCCACGCGTTGCCTGAACAACCTCGGCCGGTCCTTTATCGAAAACTACTCGGCCAATGATTTTCCCAAACGCATGGCCGAGGCCACACCGCGCGGCGACGGCATGGCAGCATTGGAAGAGGCCAACCTAAAGGGCCAGCCCGTCATCCTCGTGACCGGGCACTACGGCAATTACGAAGCGGCGCGGGCGGCCCTCGTGGCGCGCGGCTATGACATCGGCGGGCTCTACCGCGAGATGAAGAACCCCTATTTCAACGCGCATTACGTCAAAACGCTTGAGGCCTTCGGCGGCCCGGTGTTCCCACAAGGGCGGCGCGGCACAGCGGGTTTCGTGCGGCATCTGAAACAGGGCGGACGGCTGGTGCTGCTGTTTGACCAACACGTCATCCGCGCGCCGATCCTCGACTTTATCGGCCAACCTGCCCGCACGGCGATTTCGGCAGCAGAACTGGCGCTTCGTTATGATGCGCTGTTGATCCCGTTTTACGGCATCCGCCAAGACGATGGGGTGAGCTTTGACGTGGTGCTAGAGGCCCCCGTACCGCATAGCGATCCGATGACCATGACGCAGGCGCTGAACGACAGCTTGACCGCGCAGGTCACAAAGACACCTGAGCAGTGGTTCTGGGTTCACCGCCGCTGGCGCCCGCACGAGACGTAACGGCTGCCGCGGTTTATTTGCTGCGCGCTGCCGCCAGAATAGCGCCCGGCCCGCCCTTCTCTTGGCGTTGAATGATCACCACAACAGGCAAATCGCCTTCGGCCTTCGCGCTCAGCGACAGGGGTGCCGACCCGTCCCAATCTGCTAAGACTTGCCAATCTTGGACGACATTGCTGTGTTCCATAAGATTGCCCGCATTCTCGCCGCGGGTGACCTTGGTCCGCTCCATCGGAGAGTAGCGCAGCATATGCACATGCATCGGCTCCGATGCCGCAGCCAACGGCTCCGCTTCAATTTGAACTGCGTCGTCTATGCGGATGATCGCCAGCGCCACGCGCGGCGTGGCCTCTGCATGTTTCTCGACCGCGTCCATCAGCTTCATCGGTTTGGCGCCGACGATGTCGGTCTGCCCCTGCACGATCAGCTCCGGCGTATAGACACTGCGCCGCCCGCCCACGGCGGCATAGCCGCGTTGACGCTCCGCATGGGCCGGATCGCCAAACGGGTCTTTCCAGCCGATATAATCCCAATAATCCACATGCAGCGCCAGCGCGATGATATCCTCCCGCTCGGCCAGTTCGGCCAGCATTTCATCGGCAGCGGGACAAGAGGAACAGCCCTGAGAGGTAAAGAGTTCGACCACGACAGGCTGATCCTGCTGGGCCTGCGAAGGCGCGGCCAGCAGGATCAGGGCGGTGAGAGCAGGATAAATCAGGGGCTTCATAAAATTCCAGACGGACAAATAGTATTATGGCCCCGGTTTAGCTGTCCGACGGGTAAATTGCCAATCAACCTTTGTTGAAACGCCCGTTAGCGCCCCCATACCGCCCTCAGTATGCTTCCCCCTTCAAATTCGGTACACAATGGTATACAAAATCGCGCGAACCCGCTTGATAACAGTTGAACCGCCGCGCCTCTAGTGGCATTGAGACCTCAATCTAGCCACCCATCAGACCCCGAAGGGAGCCCGCCATGACGATCCAAGTCGGTCACGACAGTGCCAAAACCCGCAAGACCCTCTCCGTTGGCAGCCAGAAAGTCGCCTACTATTCCATTCCTGCCGCCGAGGCTGCGGGCTTGGGCGATTTTTCAAAACTGCCAGCGGCGCTGAAAGTCGTTTTGGAGAACATGTTGCGTTTTGAGGACGGCAAGACCGTTACTCAGGACGATATCAAGGCATTTGCCGAATGGGCGACCAAAGGCGGCAAGAACCCTCGCGAGATCGCCTACCGCCCTGCCCGCGTGCTGATGCAGGACTTCACCGGTGTTCCAGCCGTTGTTGACCTTGCCGCGATGCGCGACGGTCTGGTGGCCTTGGGCGGCGACGCCGACAAGATCAACCCGCTGAACCCCGTTGATCTGGTCATCGACCACTCCGTCATGATCGACGAGTTTGGCAACCCGCGCGCGTTCCAGATGAACGTCGACCGCGAGTATGAGCGCAACATCGAGCGCTATACCTTCCTCAAGTGGGGCCAGAAGGCATTTAACAACTTCCGCGTTGTACCCCCCGGCACCGGCATCTGCCACCAGGTGAACCTTGAGTACCTCAGCCAGACCGTCTGGACCGATAAGGACCAAAACGGCGAAGAGGTGGCTTACCCCGATACGCTCGTCGGCACCGACAGCCACACCACCATGGTCAACGGCGCTGCCGTTCTGGGCTGGGGCGTTGGCGGGATTGAGGCCGAAGCCGCGATGCTGGGGCAGCCGATCTCTATGCTGATCCCCGAAGTCATCGGTTTTGAGCTGACAGGCCGCATGATGGAAGGCACCACCGGTACCGACCTCGTGCTGAAAGTCGTTGAAATGCTGCGCGAAAAGGGCGTGGTCAGCAAATTCGTCGAGTTCTACGGCGAAGGTTTGGATCACCTGCCGCTGGCAGACCGCGCGACCATCGCCAACATGGCGCCTGAATATGGCGCGACCTGTGGCTTCTTCCCGATTGACGACGAGACCCTGCGTTACCTGACCAACACAGGCCGCGACAAGGATCGTGTGGCGCTGGTCAAAGCCTATGCCCAAGAGAACGGCATGTGGCGCGATGCGGACTACGCACCGGTCTACACCGATACGCTGACCCTCGACATGGGCACCATCGTTCCTGCGATCTCCGGCCCAAAGCGTCCGCAGGACTACATCGCCCTGACCTCCGCGCACACCGCCTTTGCCGACTATGTCAAAGGCGTCCGCGAAGGCAAAGACACCTCGGCGAACTCGGAAATCCGTTGGGAAGGCGAAGGCGGCCAGCCCGAGCCGCGCGACATCCCCGGTGACGAAGGTCATCACAACCGCGGCTTTGTCTCCACGGATGACGGCCACTACCAGCTGCACGACGGCTCCATCGTCATTGCGTCGATCACCTCCTGCACCAACACATCTAACCCCTATGTGATGATCGGTGCGGGTCTCGTGGCGCGCAAAGCCCGTGCTTTGGGTCTGACACGCAAGCCTTGGGTGAAAACCTCACTGGCCCCCGGCTCGCAGGTTGTGTCGCATTATCTTGAGGCCGCTGGCCTGCAAGAAGACCTTGATGCGATCGGCTTCAACCTCGTGGGCTACGGCTGCACCACTTGCATCGGCAACTCCGGCCCGCTGGAAGCACCGATCAGCAAGGCGATCAATGATTACGATCTGATCGGCACCTCGGTCCTGTCGGGCAACCGGAACTTCGAAGGCCGCATCAGCCCCGACGTCCGCGCCAACTACCTCGCCTCCCCGCCCCTCGTGGTGGCCTATGCGCTGGTCGGTGACATGAACCACGATCTGGCCAACAGCCCGCTGGGTCAGGACAAAGACGGCAACGACGTTTACCTGAAAGACATCTGGCCCTCGACGCAGGAAGTCGCTGAATTGGTCGAACAGACCGTGACGCGCGAAGCCTTCCAAGAGAAATACGCCGACGTCTTCAAGGGCGACGAGAAGTGGCAGTCGGTTGAGACCACGGACAGCAAGACCTACGACTGGCCGCCGACCTCGACCTATGTGCAAAACCCGCCCTACTTCCAAGGCATGTCGCCCGAGCCGGGCGTGATCTCCAACATCGAGGGCGCGAAAGTGCTGGCGGTGCTGGGTGACATGATCACCACCGACCACATCTCGCCTGCCGGGTCATTCAAGGAAACCACACCAGCCGGTCAGTATCTGGTCGAGCGTCAGGTGCCGGTGCGGGAGTTCAACTCCTACGGGTCGCGTCGTGGTAACCACGAAGTCATGATGCGCGGCACCTTTGCCAACATCCGCATCAAGAACGAGATGCTGGACGGTGTTGAGGGTGGCTATACCAAAGGCCCCGATGGTGAGCAGACCTCGATCTTTGAGGCCGCCATGGCGCATCAGGAAAATGGCACGCCCTTGGTCATCTTTGGCGGTGAACAGTACGGCGCAGGCTCCAGCCGTGACTGGGCGGCAAAAGGCACTGCGCTCTTGGGCGTCAAGGCCGTGATTGCCGAGAGCTTTGAGCGTATCCACCGTTCCAACCTTGTTGGCATGGGCGTCATCCCGTTTGAGTTCACCGGCGGCGACACCCGCAAATCGCTGGGCCTGACCGGCGAAGAAACCGTGTCGATCAGCGGGTTGGACACGATCAAGCCGCTGCAAGAAGTGCCTTGCACGATCACAATGGCCGATGGCAGCACCAAAGAGATCACTCTGAAGTGCCGCATCGATACCGCGATCGAGATTGAGTACATTGAACACGGCGGCGTGCTGCACTACGTGCTGCGTAATCTGGCAAAATCGGCCTAAGCGCCGGACACTGCTTGCAGTAAACTTTAGGGGGAGCGGCCTGTTATGGGCCGCTCCCTTTTCGTTTGCGGGGGAACCTGCTGTCCTATGAGGGGGTTGCCCCAATGAGACAGTCACACTGACAGATCGGGGATGCGACCATGTTTATAAGTTTCGCACTCGGTGCGGTGGGCGTGGCGATCCTTGTCTTGGTGCTTCTGGACTTCCTCTATACCGCCATCGGTGCAGCCCCTGTGGCCCCCCTATCGGAACGGGTCGCACGGGTGGCATTCTTCGTCTTCACCAGGATAATGCCGCAAGGCAAAACCCGGCACCGGCTTTCTGGTCCTGTGGTCATGACGGCAATCGCCGTCACTTGGATCGTTCTGGTGTCGCTTGGCTGGACGTTGGTGTTTCAGATAAGCACCGACGCCGTGATGATGACCGAAAGCGAACGCCCTGCAGGGTTCGTCCGCGACTTTGCTTTCGTCGGGCACTTGCTGTCCACACTTGGGGGCGGGCCATTTCAGACCGAGAACCCCTTCTGGCTCGTCCTATCGGTTCTAGCGGGGGTGAACGGCATGGTGATCCTGACCCTCTCGGTCAGCTTTGTCCTGTCGACCACCACGACGGTGGCCCAAGCCCGCGGGCTGCTTACCAAAGCGTCGATGTTTGATGCCGACAGCGCAGAGATGAACAGCATCATTTTGCCTGAACTTGCTGATCTGGTGTCAAACCTTAACGCGATGCAGTTCGCGCTTTACTACAGCGCTGAGCACCCGGCGCGCCGCGTGCCACCGGCGATGGTTGAGATGGCCCAGCGTGTCGCCCCCTATCCCGAAGCGATGCGCCGTCTGCGCATTGCGCTGGAACCACTGCCGGGCTTCACGGCGCCGCAGGGTACCTTGGACCAGCTAACCGACGCAGAGTTCACCGCGCGGCTGCGGGAATGGGCGGAACAATACTCGCTTTAGCCCTCATGGCCGTGCATCAGGAACTGACAATGGTCACGGCAGTTGATCCAGACGCACTTTAGCGAAAGGACACTCCATGAGCCCGAAAATTACCGTTCTCTTTTATTCCACTTACGGCACCAACCACGCCATCGCCCAAGAAGCTGCACGCGCCGCCGAAGAAGCGGGCGCCGAGGTCCGCCTGCGCCGCTGTGCGGAGACCGCACCACAGGCCGTCGTTAACGGTCAGGATGCTTGGCGTGAGCAGTTGGATAAAATGCAGGATATTCCCGAGGCCAAGCCCGAAGACATGGAATGGGCCGACGGCTACTTCATCTCGGCCCCGACGCGCTTTGGCGTCGCCGCCAGCCAGTTCCGCGCCTTCATCGACACGCTGGGGCCACAGTGGCAGTCAGGCGCGCTGGCCAATAAGGCGGTCACGGCGACCACCTCGGCGCAAAACCCGCACGGCGGACAAGAGACCACGATCCAGTCGATCTATGTCACGGCCATGCATTGGGGCGCGATCATCGTGCCACCGGGCTATGCTGACGGCGTGAAGTTTGAGGACGGCGGCAACCCTTACGGCTATTCCTGCGAACCCGGCCCGCTGACGGAGACCGGAAAGAAATCCATCGCCTATCAAGCCAAGCGGCTGGTCGAATTCGCAGGCAAGATCAGCGGCTAAGCGCCTTGCGCAAGGCCGGGAGGAACCGCTGTTCATAATCACTACCGACCAGCGGCCCGGCAAAGCGAAACAGCACGGTGCCGTCCCCGCCAACGATGAAAGTCTCAGGCGGGGCGGTGACCCCCCAATCAATCGCCACGCGCCCCTGCGGGTCAAAGCCGACCCCGGCAAAAGGACTTGCCTCGTCCTCAAGGTAGGTGGTGGCGTTCTTCTCAGTATCTTTGAAATTCACGCCGATGATGTTCATCCCCTCAGCCTGCATCTCCAGCAGTTTAGGGTGTTCAGCACGGCAAGGCGGGCACCAGCTGGCCCAGAAGTTCACGAGGCTCACCTCCCCCCGGCGCAGCATATCGTCCGTCGCTTGCGGATAGCCGGGCAGCGTCGCCTCTGGCATTGCGGGTGCCTGTTGGCCAACAAGCGTAGAGGGCAGCCCTTCGGGATCATCGCGGTACATGCCCACGGCCGCCAGCGCGACGAAGGCGGCAAAGATCAACGGTGGTGCGATCATCATAGGCGAGAGTTTAGCCACGGCGTCCGGCCTCCGCTTCGGTCTCTTCAAGCGCGCGGCGCGCCGCACGGCCCCGCAGCAGCGTCACGCCAACCAGCGCGGCCAACAACAGCAGTGACGCCCCATAGGCCGAAAGCACCTCGGCTGCATATTTTCCAAGCTCTGGCATCATGCCCCCCTGTTCATCCGCGCCCGCAGCGCCGCCGTCCGGCGCAGGCGAATTTCGGTGCCCGTGCGGTAAATGACCAGCGCCAGAAACAGCAGGCCAAAGCCCACCATCGCCAGCACCAACGGATAGAAAAACACATCCGCCACGCTGCGGTTTCCGGTGGCGACGGGGATCGAGGTGCCCTGATGCAGCCCTTGGTTCCAGAACTGCACCGCATAGCGCGACAGCACCGCAAAGACCGAACCTACGAGGCAGAGCACCGAGGTGAGATCAGCAGCGGTATCGGGATCCTCAACCGCCTGCCACAGGGCAATATAGCCGAGGTAGAACAGGAACAGGATTAAAAACGATGTCAGCCGTGGATCCCAAGCCCACCATGTGCCCCACATCGGCTGGCCCCAGATGGCGCCGGTGACCAGTGCGATCAGCGTCATGACCAAGCCCACGGGCGCTGCAGCCTTGGCCGCCAGCGCGCTAACGTGATGGCGACGGATCAACCAGATCAGCGAGGCGACCAGCATCATGAACCATGCGTTAATCGCCATCAGCGCGGCGGGCACGTGCAGATAGATAATCTTGACCGTGCTGCCTTGGCGCGCGTCATCGGGCGTGCCGAAGAACCCCCAGGTCAGGCCAGCGCTCACAAAGACCGCTGCTAAGGCCCAAAGCACAGGCTGCACGCGCTCGGAAAGCGCTAGAAATTTGACGGGGTTTGCGTATTGCCAAAGGGACATGCGGTTTACCTATCGCGCGGTTGGGTGGTGCTCAATGCACAAATTCTTGGGGCACGATTTCGCGGGGTCATCGCAGCCCCATACGCAGGACCGCCGCTGCGGCAAATGGCATCAACGCCACCACAGCCAGGGTCAGTCCCGCCAGCATCAAAAGCGGCGTGCTGGCATCCAGCCCCGCCGCCCCGCGCCGCGCGACTTCGGCCCCGAAAATAAGCGTTGGAATATAGAGCGGCAGCACCAGCAGTGACAGCAGCAGCCCGCCGCGTTTGATCCCCACGGTCAGCGCCGCGCCGAACATGCCGATCACCGACAGCGCCGGGGTGCCAAGCGCGAGCGAGGCGAGCAACCACAGATGACCGGGAGCCGCGAGTTGGAGCATGACGCCGAGAAATGGCGCCGCTAAGACCAGCGGCAGTCCAGTGGTCAACCAATGCGCCAGAGCCTTGATCGCAAGCGCGCCTTCCAGCGGCAAAGGCGCGGTGAGCAGCAGTTCCAGTGAGCCGTCCTCTAGGTCCAGCGCCAACAGCCGATCCAGCGACAGCAAGCAGGCCAACAGCGCCCCGAGCCAAAGCACACCGGGGGCAATGGCCTTGAGCAGCGCGCCTTCCGGTCCGACGCTGAAAGGCACCAGCATTGTCACAATTAGGAAAAAGGCCAGCCCAAGGCCAAAGCCCCCGCCCGCCCGCAGCGCCAACCGTAGATCGCGAAGCAGCAGCGCCTTCATAGGAACGCCGCATCGCTGGCGCCGAGATCGACGTCGAGAGCCGCGCGGTAGGCGCTGATGTCGAGCACATGGGCCTCGACCCCCAGATCAATATGCGTGGCAATCAAGGCCGAACCGCCTGCCGCCAGATGCCCGCGCAGAACGCTGCCAAAAAGAGCCACAGCATCCGCATCAAGCGAAACGGTAGGTTCATCCAGCACCCAGATCGGACGGCCCGTCACCAACAGCCGTGCCAGCCCCAAACGCCGCTTTTGCCCGGCGGAGAGCGTCCCTGCCAGACGATCAGCGAGAGGCCGCAGCGCGTAGCCGTCTAAAGCTCCGGAGATATCATTATTTCCAAAGACTTGCGCCCAGAAGCTCAGGTTCTCTCGCACCGTCAGCATGGATTTCAGCCCATCCGCATGGGCGGCATAGGCCACGCGGTCCTCCGCCCCTTCGATCCGCCCCGACAGCGGTGCTTGCAGCCCTGCAATGCAGCGCAGCAGCGTCGTCTTGCCCGCCCCGTTCGGGCCGCGCAGCACCAGCGCCTTGCCCGGTTCCAGTTCGAAGGAAACGCCCGACAGGACCGGCACCCCGCCGCGCGCGACGCTTAGATCACTTACTTTCATGCGCGGTGCGGCTCCGCTCTCAGACCGGCAAAAGGGCCAGCGCGATGCGCCGCCCCTCGCTCAGCAGGATATTATAGGTGCGGCAGGCGGCGGGAGAGGACATGACCTCAATCCCCAGACCAGCCTCTTCTAGCGTCTCGCGCAGGTCATCAGGGATATGCGCCACCTCTGCCCCGGTGCCGAGGAAGACGACATCGACCTTGCCCGCCAGCGCCAACACAGGGGCCGCGTCGGCCAAGCCACCCCAGCCGGTAATACCTTCGGGGCCGATCACCTGCGGCCCTTGCACGACCTCTCCGCCAATGCGGAAAAAGCCGGGGCCGTAGCCGTCGATCGGTTTGGCGTCGGTATAGGTGATCTCATTCAATCGCATGTCATGTCCCTCTCAGGCTCAGATATTCCACAGCGGCAGACCAAGGATAGCCGATGCGGCGATGACGATATAGGCCACCGCGCGAAAAAGCCGCTCTCGGCCCGGATCAAACAGCCGCGCCCCGATGATATTGGCGATGATGTTCGGCACCCCGGCGAGCAGCCCGAGGACGAGCACCGACCAGACCACCTGCCCCGTGGCAGCCAGCATCGCAAAAAGCAGCAGATCGATCCCCAGCAGGTAGAGCAGGAAATTCGCTCGGATCACCGCAGCGGGCCGCTGACTGGCCATATAGAGCAAAATTACAGGCGGCCCGGCGATGCCGGCAAAGCCCGTCATGAAGCCGCCCAAAGCGCCTGTCGCGGTGACCAACCGCGCGCCCAGCGTGCCATGATAACGCCAGCCCGCCAGCAGCAGCACCAGAAGCGCCAGTACCACGCCGGAAACGATCCAGCCAAAGCCCTCGGGTGACATCATCGACAGCCCCCAGAGGCCCAGTGGCATGCCAATCAGCACCCCCAACAATAAGCGCCCCACTTCTCGCGGCGCGCCTTGGCGCAGGGCATCTGGCAGATTGGGAAGGGGGCCGATCAGTTCGGCAGCGGTCATAAACAGGATGGCTTCGACCGGGGAAAGCACAGAGGCCGCAACCGGCATGATGATCATGGCAGAACCAAAGCCCGCAAAGCCCCGGACCAGCCCCGCCACGATCACCGCCAGCGCAAGCCATGCCACCCCGGGGGTGGCGATGGCCTGCGCCAGCAGGTCAGGCATCAATATTTGCGAATTGCGTACCAGCGCCCGCGTCAGGCTTGGACCAGTCGCGCTTCACACCAAGGAACAGGACGACGTTCTTCGCCACGTAGACCGACGAATAGGTGCCCACGATCACGCCCCAAGTGATGGCGAAGACAAAGGCCCGGATCACGTCGCCGCCAAGGATCAGCAGTGCGATCAATGCCAGCAGGGTAGTGCCCGAGGTCATCAGCGTCCGGCTCAGCGTTTCATTGACGGATAGGTTCATCACCTCACGCAGGGGGCGCTTTTTGTATTTGCGCAGGTTCTCCCGCAGGCGGTCAAAGATCACCACCGTATCGTTGATGGAATAGCCAATGATCGTCAGGATCGCGGCCACCACCGGCAGGTCAAAGCGGATTTGCAAGAGTGAGAACAAACCGATGGTCAGCACCACGTCATGAAACAATGCCACGACAGCCCCGACCGAAAACTGCCATTCGAACCGCAGCCAAATGTAGATCAAGATCGCCGCCAGCGCGCCTCCCACGGCCAGAAACGCCGTCTGGATCAACTCGCCCGAGACCTTCGGCCCAACCGACTCGACAGAGGTGAACTTGATATCCGGGGATACCTCCTGCAACGCCGTCTGAATTGTCTGGATCGTGTCTGTGGTCGCAGCTTCCTGCCCCTCTTGGGCCTGAACCCGGATCATCGCTACATGCTGATCGTCGCGAAAGCCGGGGTCAAAGACCTCAGAGATGGTCACGTCGCCCAGCTCAAGCGCGCTCAGCGCGTCACGGTAAGCGCCCACGTCCACCGCCTCAGTGGCTTCGGTTCGCAGGGTTGTCCCACCGCGGAAGTCGATGCCAAAGTTCAGCCCCATCACGCCCCAAGCGATCAGCGATAGGATCATCGCCACCACAGACGCGCCAAAGGTGATCTTGGCATAGCCGAAGAAGTCGAAGTTCGTGTTGTCGGGTACCAGCTTTAGTCGCATGTCAAACCTCGATTGTCTTGGGACGGCGGCGTTCAAACCAGATCACCACCAGCAAGCGGGTGACGAAGAAGGCGGTGAAAACCGATGTCATAATGCCCAGCCCCAGCGTGACGGCGAACCCGCGCACCGGGCCAGAACCCAAAGCGAAGAGAATGACCGCGACGATGAAAGTGGTGATGTTGGCATCCAGAATGGCGCTGAGCGCACGCTCATAGCCCAGCGAGATCGCCCGCGCAGCACCCTTGGCGTTGCGCTGTTCTTCGCGGATACGCTCGAAGATCAGCACGTTGGCGTCGACCGCCATGCCGACCGTCAGCACGATCCCCGCGATGCCCGGCAGGGTCAGCGTGGCCCCAATCAGGCTCAGCAGGCCAAAGATCAGGCCAACGTTGATGATCAGCGCGATATTGGCGAAGAACCCAAACAGGCCGTAGGATGCCCACATGAAGAAAAGCACGGCGGCGAAGGCCACCATCGTGGCGATCTTGCCCGCGTCGATGCTGTCTTGGCCCAGTTCTGGCCCAATGGTGCGCTCTTCGACAAAGCTCAGCCCCGCAGGCAGGGCACCAGCGCGCAGCAGCACGGCAAGGTTGGTGCTTTCCTCAACCGAGAAACGCCCGGTGATGATGCCCGACCCGCCCGGAATATGGCTTTGGATGGTGGGGGCGCTGATGACTTCGTTGTCGAGCACGATGGCAAAAGGCGACCCTATGTTATCAGCGGTATAATCGCCAAACTTGCGCGCGCCGGAGGTGTCAAAGCGGAAGGACACGGCAGGTGCGCCGTTCTGGTCAAAGCTCGGCTGCGCGTCGACCAGTTGCTCACCGGTGACGACGGGGGCGGTTTCCACAGTGTAGAACACGCCCTCTTCATCCGCCGCAGGCAAGATCGCGTTGCCGATGCCGGGGTTGTCGTTCTCACTAGAGCCGCGGTTGACCACCGGGTTGAAGGTCAGTTGTGCCGTGGTGCCGATGATCGCTTTCAGCTCAGCTGCTGAGCCGATGCCGGGCACCTGAATCAGAATGCGGTCAGCACCCTGACGCTGGATCGTCGGCTCACGGGTGCCGACCTCATCAATACGGCGGCGCACAATCTCAAGGCTTTGCTGCATGGTGCGTTCGTCAGTCGCCTGCTTTTCGGCGTCCGACAGGGTGATGTTAATGGTGCCATCAGTGCCGCTGACATCAATATCGCTGCCACCTGCCCCGGTGACCGTGGTCACAGGGCGGGCCAGATCGCGGGTGATCTGCAGGGCCTCGGCCATTTTCGACGCATCGTTCAAACGGACCCGCAATTCGCCCGCTGGCGCCTCTTCGCGCCGGACCGGGGTCAGGCTGCGCAGGGCATCGCGGACCTCGGGCCATTGTGCTTCCATGCGCGAGGCATAGACATCGGCAAGCTGCACTTCGGCCAGCAGATGCGCACCGCCGCGCAGGTCAAGACCAAGGTTCACCAACCCCGAGGGCATCCACTCAGGCCAAAGCGCGCGCTGCGCTTCCAACTCAGGCGTGCTGCCCTGCACGTCGATGGCCGCCACGGCGTCATTGTGCTTTTCAACAGGAGCGTAAAAGGCATTGGGAAGCGCGAGCCAAAGTCCTGCCAAACAGGTCAGGACAATGGCAATCCGCTTCCACAGATCAATCTGTAGCATAGTTCCGCCTTTGGGTTGCGGCCTCAGGGTAGGGTTTATTTCGCCGGTTCGGTCTTGGAAACGACGGTCGCGATGGTGGCCTGCACCACGCGCACTTTCACGCCTTCAGCGATTTCAACTTCGACTTCGCCGTCTTCTTTGACCTTGACCACTTTGCCGATGATCCCACCTTGGGTGACGACCTGATCACCCCGGCGCAGACCGGCAACCATGGCCTGATGTTCTTTCGCCTTCTTCTGCTGTGGGCGGATGAGCAGAAAATACATGATCGCGAAGATCAGGATCAGCGGCACAAATTGCTGGATGCCTTCCATGGGGGTCGTCCTTTTCGATGGGTATTGGGCCACAAAACGGGCCTTGAGAATTTGGCCAGAACCTAAGCGCGCTAACAGCCGGGTGCAAGGTGCAAAGGCCCGGGGTTTACATGGGCCCAGACTGGCGCATATCGCCGCATGGTTGCGGCCCCTACCGCCCTGCCACGCTTTGAGGCATAACGCAGCTAAACCGACTCACCCGATCCCGAGGACAGACCTATGCACGATATCCGCGCCATCCGCGACAATCCCGAGGCTTTTGATGCCGCTCTTGCCCGCCGGGGCGAAGCTGCGATGTCTGAGGCTGTGCTGTCCCTTGATGTCGCGCGCCGCGCCAAGATTGCTGCGGCTGAGACGGCAAAGGCCGAGCAGAACAAGGCCAGCAAGGAAGTCGGTGCAGCCAAAGCCAAAGGCGATGAGGCCGAATTTGAACGCCTGCGCGCGCTGGTCAGCGACAAAAAGGCCGAAGTCGCCGCGATGAATACCGAGGCGCAGGAGCTGGACGCAAAGCTTACGGACATGCTGGCCCGCATTCCCAACAGCCCCGCCGATGACGTGCCGCAGGGCGCGGATGAAGGTGACAATGTCGAGGTGAAGGTTTGGGGCGACAAACCCAGCTTTGATTTCACCCCGGTCGAGCATTACGAGATCGCAAGCGTCAAACCCGGCATGGATTTCGAGACAGCCTCGAAAACATCGGGCGCGCGTTTTGTCATGCTGAAAGGCGGCGTGGCCCGTATTCACCGGGCATTGGCGCAGTTCATGATCGACACCCATGTGGATGAGAACGGCCTGACCGAGGTCAACACCCCCGTGCTGGTGCGCGACGAGGCGATGTATGGCACGGATAAGCTGCCCAAGTTCGGCGAGGACAGCTATCAGACCACGAACGGCTGGTGGCTGGTCCCGACCTCCGAAGTGCCCCTGACCTATTCGGTCGGCGGTGACACGCTTGAGCAAAGCGCCCTGCCGATCCGTCTCACCGCGCATACGCTTTGCTTCCGTTCTGAGGCCGGCAGCGCGGGTCGTGACACTGCAGGCATGCTGCGTCAGCACCAATTTGAGAAGGTCGAGATGGTGTCGATCACGCACCCCGATGAAAGCGACGCCGAGCAGCAGCGCATGGTTGGCTGTGCCGAGGGCATTTTGGAAAAACTGGGCGTGCCCTATCGTACCGTGATCCTCTGCACCGGCGACATGGGCTTTGGCGCGCGCCGGACCTATGACATTGAAGCTTGGGTGCCGGGGCAGAATTGCTACCGCGAAATCTCCTCGGTCTCAACCACCGGCGATTTTCAAGCGCGGCGTATGAACGCGCGGTTCAAGCCTGAGGGTGGCGGCAAGCCGCAGTTCGTGCATACGCTGAATGGCTCTGGTCTGGCGGTCGGGCGGTGTTTGATTGCTGTGTTGGAGAATGGTCAGCAGGCGGATGGGTCGGTCAAGCTGCCGGAGGTGCTCGCGCCGTATCTGGGGGGCAAGACGACGCTGACCGCCGATGGCGTTCTCACCTGAGGGTAAGGCAATCACTAGGCCCGGAATCAAGCCGCAGGCGCCGGGCCATCGCCTGCCCGCCCGTGACGCCGAAGGCGTGCCGGTAGATAATGGCGCACCTCTGGTGCGACCGGGTAGGCGATTTGGTGAGGCTGGGCGCTACTCCGCGAACACACATGCAGGCTGAGCCATAATGTGGCATTAACCGAAGGTCAGATCGCCGACCCGCGGGCAGGCGCTGGCCCTTAGTTGCCGAAAGCACCCGATGCTCTAAGATTAGATGTAACACAACACCTAATCCCGCGAGGCCCCCGCTTGCCCAAATCATCCCGCACCCTGATCGCAGCGCTCGCTCTGCTGCTCAGCATCGCCTTCGCGATTTCGCCATTCTTTGTCCCCAGCTTTTCGGGCTTTGATCCCAACCAGTTCCCCGTCCCGCAAGAGAGCCCGCCCGCACAGCCTGCAGGCTATGCCTTCTCTATCTGGGGCCTGATCTATCTGTGGCTGATCGTCGGTTTGGCCTACGGCCTGTTGCGCGCGCCACGTGATGCGCAGTGGCATGACATGCGCGTGCCGCTGTGCTTGTCGTTCGCGGTGGGCTGCACATGGCTGGCGGTCGCCGTCATGAGCCCGATCTGGGCGGCGGTGCTCATCTGGATCATGCTGATAACCGCGTTGATCGCCCTGTTCCTCGCCCCGGTCGAAGACCCGCTCTGGGCTGCGGCCCCAGTGGGCCTCTACGCTGGGTGGCTCTCTGCCGCGTCCTGCGTCTCACTGGCGTTGCTGGCGGCAGGCTATGGCTATCTGGAGGGGCAAACCGCGGCCATAGTCTTTGTCGGGCTGGCGATCGCGATTGGGGCGATTGTGCAGACCGCATTGGGACGCACGCCGACCTACGGCATCGCGGTAATCTGGGGGCTGGTGGGTGTTATCGTGACCAACTGGGGCGAAACACCCGTGGTCGCCTATCTGGCGCTTGGGGGCAGCGTCGCGGTGGCGCTGCCCACCCTGCGGGCGTTTCGGCGGGGCTGATGCCCCAGCCGTTAGTCCTTGCGGCGACCAGCAGTGTGTTTGCGCAGCTTTGAAGGCGCGGCCTTCTTGCGGTTCTTATTGGGGTTCGCGTCCGACTGGCCACGCATCCACAGACGGATCGGCGTGCCGGGCATGTCAAAGTCGACCCGTAAGCCATTGACCAGATAGCGCGAATAGCTCTCTGGCACCTTGTCAGGATGGCTACACATCACCACAAAACCCGGCGGGCGGGTCTTGGCTTGCGTCATGTAGCGCAGCTTGATGCGTTTGCCCTGTGGCGCGGGGGGCGGGTGCGCCTCCATCATGCCCGAGAGCCAGCGGTTCAGCTGGGCGGTGGTGATCCGACGATTCCAGACTTCATAGGCGCGCATAATCGCGGCCTGCAGACGGTCGAGGCCCCTGCCCGTTTTGGCGCTCACGGTGATCAGCGGCGCGCCACGGAGCTGTGGCAGAAGGCGCTCAAAGCTTTCCTTCAACTCGCGCAGCTTGTCCTGACGGTTCTCTTCGATGTCCCACTTATTGACGGCGACAACCACGGCGCGGCCTTCGCGCTCGGCCAGATCGGCAATACGCAAATCCTGCTGTTCGAAGGGAATTTCGGCGTCCAGCAGAACCACCACGACTTCAGCAAATTTCACTGCGCGCAGACCGTCGCTAACGCTAAGTTTCTCAAGCTTTTCCTGAATCTTCGCCTTTTTCCGCATACCTGCGGTGTCGAAGATTCGCATCGGCACCGGATCGCCGTCTGGCCCGGCCCATTCGGTCATCAGCGAAATCGCATCGCGGGTGATCCCGGCCTCGGGGCCAGTTAACAAACGGTCCTCGCCCAGAATCTGGTTGATCAGCGTCGACTTCCCCGCATTGGGGCGGCCCACCACGGCAACCTGCAGCGGTTTGGCGCGGGTCGGCATGGGAACGGTTTCGGCCTCAAGGTCGGCGTCGTCCTCGGGCAGGTCCACGTCTGTTTCAGGCGCGTCCTGCACGGCGCGGTCTTCGTATTCATCGGCCAGCGGCATCAGCATGCTGTAAAGGTCGTTCAACCCTTCGCCATGTTCGGCGGACAGGCGGATCGGCTCCCCCAGACCCAGCGAATAGGCCTCGATCATACCCGCATCAGCGGCTTTGCCCTCGGCCTTGTTGCCCGCAAGGATCACATGCGCGGATTTCTTGCGCAGGATTTCAGCGAACACCATGTCGGAGGGGGTCACGCCGACGCGGGCGTCGATCATGAACAGGCAAATGTCGGCCATATCCACCGCGCGTTCCGTAAGGCGGCGCATCCGGCCTTGAAGGCTGTCGTCGGTGACTTCCTCAAGACCGGCCGTGTCGATCACGGTAAAACGCAGGTCGGCCAGTTTGGCAGCACCTTCGCGCAGGTCACGGGTCACGCCGGGTTGGTCGTCGACCAGCGCGAGACGTTTGCCGACAAGGCGGTTGAACAGCGTGGATTTCCCGACATTGGGGCGGCCCACGATGGCAAGGGTAAAGGACATAATTCAGGCTCCGGGCCCCGGTTGGGCCACTTCAGACACGCGCCTTAGCCTATTTGCGGCCTAACGGAAAGCGTGCAATTGCCCCTTGGTGGACACGACATAAAGCGTACCGCCCGCCACAACGGGCGCTGTGGTCGCGCCGCCGGGGATTTGAGTGGTGCCTGTCAGGCCGCCATTGGTGGGGTTAAAGCTGCGCAATACGCCATCGTTGGAGGCGACGATGACACGCCCTCCGGCAATGATCGGACCATAATGCGCGACGACTTCGGATTGCTTCTTTGGCTTGTCTTTGACGAAATTCGGCAAAGGCGTGCCCCAGATGCGGCGTCCGGTGCTGGCATCAAGCCGCACAAGTTCGTTCAGATCGGTCACCGCAAAGACAGAATCGCCTGCGGGCCAGACTGGGCCAATGGCCCCATCCCGCGCGACCCATTTGCGGTCACCGCTGTTCACGTCTAGGGCCGCCAAACGGCCCGAATGGTTCCCCACATAGACCGTCCCGCCAGAGATCACCGGCGCGCTGGTCACGTCACCGACAAAGCTTAACGCCCGGCCTACGCGCTTGCCTAGAACGGAAGTCGACCACCGCTCAAGCCCGCCTTGGCGGAAGAGCCCTTGCACCTCGCCCGACCCAAAAGCAAAGATTGCCAGATCACTCGTTACGGCGGGTGCGGGCGCGCCCAATACGTTGCTGAGGCTGGTGGTCGCGCCGGTTTGCCATTGGATACGGCCATCGGTTTTATTGAGCGCCCAGCCGGTGTCATCCCCGGCCGTAAGATAGACGAGATCGCCCGATACGGTCGGGGTGCCAGAGCCTGTGGCGTTAAGGTCTTGGGTCCAGCGCACACCGCCGGTTGTCACGTCCAATGCGGCCAGAACGCCGAAACCGATGGAGACATAAAGAGTCTCACCATCCACGGCGAGCCCGCCGCCGGTGGCTTGGCCCTGACGGTCAGAAGAAGGGGTAAGATCGCGGGTCCATAGGGTTTGACCAGAGGTCGAAGTTGCCGTGACCTGAGCACCTGCATCAAGGGTAAAGACGCGCCCGCCTGCGACCACCGGGTCGGCAGTGATACGCTGCTTGCGGCTGTCGCCGGCACCGATCTTTGCGCTCCACACGGGCTGCAGCGTGCTGCGCAATGCAGGATGGCTGACGCGCGTCGACGCGGTGCCAATGCTGTGGGTCCAATTGGCGTTGTTTACCGTGCCGCCCAGAGCAATGGCGCGGCTGGTGTTCGCGGGCACCGGACCGTCCACTGCTGCTAAAGCAAGGTCTTGCGGTCCGGGGTTCTGCAACACAGCGCGCACATCTTCGCGTTTGCCGGGAAGATAGGTTTGCTTGTCTTCGCAGGCACTTAGCAGTAGCGCGGCGCCTACGGCACCCGCCACACCCAGACGACGCAGACCCGGATGCCCGAGGTTGATTTCGCGATGCTTTGTCATGGACCTGCTCACTTCTTGTCGTTCCTCAACCTTCACGTCTCCGCCCATTTTTGGGCGGTAGAGATGTGTCAGTCGCCCGTTGTTTCTGGGATATCCAGTTCAGCCTCAGCGGCGGCACCATCAAGCTCCGGTTCCTTACCCAAAGCCACAATCACCTGAAGGGCGCGTTGTTGCAAGTCCGGGGTGGTTTCAGCATCGGAAAGAATGGATTGATAGCGCGCGACGGCTTTGCCGGTCTCGCCCTCTTGGATATCGATCAGGGCCAGTTGTTCTTCGGCCAGCAGACGCAGGGCCGCGCCGGGCTGGGCCAGCGCTTCGAGGGCTTGACGGCGTTCAGCCACCGGCACCGACTGGCCCTGTAGCGTCACGGCTTTGAACTGTGCAAGCTGGCGGTAGATCGGCGCGAGATCGCCGTCTAGCGCGATGGCGTCGAGCTGTTCCACCGCAGCATCAATCTCTCCCGCCTCGGCGAGTGCATCGGCGCGCATGAAATTCAGCACGGCATTGGCACCGGGGCCTTCGGCCTCAATCGGGGCAAGCGCTTCGGCGCGGGCGTTGCTGGCATCAGCTTCGAGTGCTCCGAGCATCGCATCGCCCAAGGCTTCGGCCTGCGCGCGTTCCTGCGCTTTGCTGTATTCGTTCCACGCCGCACCGCCGACGATGGCGATCACAGCGACCACGGCGATCCAGCCATAGCGGCGCATCAGCCCATAAAGCCGATCGCGGCGGACTTCTTCGTTCACTTCGTCAATAAAACTGTCGGTATCGCTCATCGCGCCCTGCCCCCGGCCTGATTTTGCCCCTCTTACCGCGCGTGAGCAGCCAAGCCAAGACCCAGCGAACTTACGCGCGCCGTCTGATGACCGCTTGGCGCGGGCCAAGGTCACGCTAGGTCAGGAGCAGAATGCAGCAAAGGAGACGATGATGAGAGCGATTGCAATGGCGGCAGGTCTTATGATGGCCGCGGTCCCAGCCTTGGCGCAGGATTTGGTGGCCAAGGTCTCACCCCATGACGTGGTAACCACAATGGACCGGCTGGAAAGCGCGGTGGAAGAGGCCGGGGCCGAGGTATTTGCCCGCGTCGATCACGCCGCTGGGGCCGAGAAGGTCGAGATGGAGCTGCGCCCGACGCAGCTTTTGATCTTCGGCAACCCAAAGCTTGGCACGCCCGCGATGCAGGATGCCCAGACTGCCGGGCTTGATCTGCCGTTGCGCGTGCTGGTCTATGCCGATGGCGAAGGGGCCGTGCATGTGACCTATGCCGACCCTGAAACACTGGTAACGGCCCACGGCCTGCCGGAAGAGGCGGAATATATTGCCAAGATGACTGAGGCGCTGGATAACCTCACCGCCAAGGCGATTGGCGAAGAATAACCCCTCTCCCCCGCCCGGACCTCATCGTTTGGGCGGGGTGTTCTGCGCTTTGATCAGGTTTTCCAGATCGGTCAGCCGCGACATGACCTCATCACGGTAGGTGTTGGTCTGCTCGTTGCTTTCCTCGTGATGCGCGTCTTGCATCGAGTTGACGATCAGACCCACCAACAGGTTCACCACCGCGAAGGTTGTGACCATGATGAAGGGCACAAAGAACATCCACGCGTAGGGATAGATTTCCATCACCGGGCGCACGATGCCCATGGACCACGACTCAAGCGTCATGATCTGAAACAGCGAATAGCCTGATCGGCTTAGCGTGCCGAACCACTGCGGGAAGTCAGCGCCAAAGAGTTTCGTGGCCATCACGGACGCGATGTAAAAGATGACCCCCATCAGCAGGAAAACCGAGCCCATGCCCGGTAGCGCGTTGACCAGCCCCTCGACCACGCGGCGCAGCGAGGGGGCGACGGAGACAACGCGCAGCAGGCGCAGAATGCGCAGGGCGCGCAGAACGCTAAGGCCTTGGGTGGCCGGGATTAGCGAGATGGCGACGATCACAAAGTCAAAGATGCTCCACCCGCGTTTGAAGAAATCCATCCCCCGGCCGTAGAGCTTGATCGCGATCTCAATGACAAAAATGCTGAGGCAGACTTTGTCGAGCAGCAGGATCAGCGGGCCCGCCTGCGCCATCACCTCGTCCGAGGTCTCAAGCCCCAAGATCACGGCATTAAATAGAATCACGGCCAGAATGAAATTCTGGAACGAGGGGCGGTCAGCCAGTCGTGCCGCACGGGCGCGGAGCGATGATTGCGGTGAGGTGGAGAGATCGGTCATGGCGGTAGATATCGTGTGCCGATTGGCGCAGCGCAAGAGCAGATCAGCGTGAAAAACGCCATCGGCGGCAATGCCCCGCCCGCCTGCCATAACAGGGGGCGGGTTTGCGTTAAATCTGCTCTTCTTCCGCCTGTTGCCGCTGCCAGAGTTGGGCATAACGCCCGCCTTTGGCCAGCAGTGCCTCATGGCTGCCCTGCTCCATGATCTCACCCTTTTCCAGCACGACGATGCGGTCAGCTTCGGCGATGGTGGACAGGCGGTGGGCAATGGTCAGCACTGTGCGCCCCTGGCCTGCGCGGCGCAGCGCGTCTTGGATCTCATGCTCTGTCTCACTGTCGAGCGCGCTTGTCGCCTCGTCCAGCAGCAGGATCGGCGGGTCTTTCAACAACGTCCGGGCGATGCCCACGCGCTGTTTCTCACCGCCCGAGAGTTTCAGCCCGCGTTCGCCAACTGTGGTCTCATACCCCTGCGGCAGCGTCATGATGAAGTCATGGATTTGCGCCGCACGGGCGGCATCCTCGACCTCCGCCTGCGTGGCCCCATCGCGGCCATAGGCAATGTTGTACCCAATGGTATCGTTGAACAGCACCGTATCCTGGGGCACCACGCCAATCGCCATATGAAGCGAATGCTGCGTTACGTCGCGCACATCTTGGCCGTCAATCTTCAGCGCGCCACCGGCGACGTCATAGAAACGGAACAAAAGCCGCCCGATGGTGGATTTGCCCGACCCGGTCGAGCCGACAATCGCCACAGTCTCTCCCGGTCGCGCCTCTAGCGAGACGCCTTTGAGGATTTCGCGGTCGGTGTCATAGGCAAAGCGCACGTTTTCCAACGACACATGGCCGCCGGTGACTTTAAGGTCTGGCGCATTGGGTTTGTCATCAATCTCAGCCGGTTGTTCGAGCAGGCCGAACATCTGCCCCATATCCACCAGCGCCTGACGGATCTCGCGGTAGACGGTGCCAAGGAAGTTCAGCGGCACGGTCAATTGGATCATGTAAGAGTTGACCATGACAAAATCGCCGACGCTAAGCTCACCGCTTTGCACGCCCATCGCCGCCATCACCATAACGCCAATAAGCCCCGCAGTGATGATCAGCGCTTGGCCGAAGTTCAGGAACGCGAGCGAATAGTTCGTCTTGATCGCCGCGTTTTCATAGTCGGCCATCGCCAAGTCATAGCGCGCGGCCTCGCGGCCCTCGGCACCGAAATACTTCACCGTCTCATAATTCAGCAGACTGTCGATCGCGCGTTGGTTGGCTTCGGTGTCGCTGTCGTTCATCTGCCGCCGCAGGCGGACGCGCCATTCGGTGACGGCAAAGGTGAACCAGACATAGATCGCGATGGTTACGGTCACGACCACCAGATACCAAATGTCGAACAACACAGCGAGGATCACGCCGACAAGGATCAACTCAAGGATCAGCGGGCCGATGGAGAAGAGCAAGAAGCGCAGCAGAAAGTCGACACCCTTGACCCCGCGCTCAATGATCCGGCTCAAGCCCCCGGTTTTGCGGGTGATGTGGTAGCGCATCGACAGTTTGTGGATGTGCTGAAAGGTCTCAAGCGCCAGCATCCGCAAGGCGCGCTGCCCGACGCGGGCAAAGACCGCATCGCGCACCTGTTGAAAGCCCACGCCCATCAGCCGCGCCATGCCATAAGCCACGGTCAAGCCAATGGCCCCAAGCGCCAGCATCGGCGCGCCCTCGCCCGCCAGCGCATCCACTGCGTCGCGGTAGAAGAACGGCGTGGCGACGATGATCAGTTTCGACACCAAAAGCGCCAGCATGGCCAAGATCACCCGCCGCTTCACCCAAGGCATATCCTTGGGCCAAAGGTAGGGCGCGACCTTGCGCAACACCAAGAAGCCCGACTGACGCTCGGCGGCGTCAATCATCTCGGCCTCGGTGGGGATGCGGTCAGGCTTGGGGTTTTTGCGGTCGCGCCGACGCGCGGCGGGCGTTTGGTCTGTATCGGCTGGCATGGGAATTCCTGAAGTGATTACAGGCTACATAGGCCCCAAAGCCAAGGGTTGCCAGTGGGGGGCGGCGCACAGCGGCTCTGCGCGCTGCGAATGCCGCCCCGGTTTCGGCCGCTGAGGTCAGGCGTCGATCACTCCGAAGCGGGCTCTTCGGGCAGGTCAAAGACCTGTCCGGGATAGATCAGATCGGGGTCGCCGATGTTGGCGCTGTTGGCCTCGAACACCTTAACGTAAAGCAAGGGATCGCCGTAGCGGTCACGCGAGATCGCCCAGAGCGTATCGCCTTTTTGGACCGTCACTGCGTTCAGCGGTCCGGTCTGCCCATCCGTGGCGGCGGCCAGCACCTCGGGGGATTCGCGCTTGAACGGGGTCTCCACCCGGCTGGTCACATCGCCCGCGCGGGAAAGCTCATCCACCCGCAGAGTATAGACGCCCTCATCAACATTGGGCAGATCGCCCCGCCAACGGCCCTCTTGATCGACCGGCAGGCTGATCACCGCGTTATTGTTCAGATAGACGCGCACTTCGCTGGTATCTGGTTGGGCGCGGCCTGCAAGTTGCACGTCGCCCTGATCGGAATAGCCGATAGTGTCGAGCGCCACATTGGTCATGACCTGCGGTGGCGCGGTGTCGAGCCGCTCCACCCCGTCGGCGGTGGATTTCAGCACCGGGGCCAGCGCGGGAGGTCGGGTTGGTGCGGTTTCTGGCACGGTTGGGTTTTCGAAGGCTGGCGCCGTGCTCTCAGGAACGGCAACAGTGTCCGGTGTTGGCGTCGCTTGGGCGGATGGTTCTGCGTTTGAAGGTGCCTCTGGCTCCGCAGTTCCCGTCTCAGCCAACGGCGTGGCTGGGGTCGGAGCGGTTCCACTCGCAAGCCCTTCAGCCTCCTCACCGTCTGGGTTCTGCCCTATCGGCGCGGGGCTGTCGGTTGTGCCGACGCCGGATAGCGGCGTGGCCTGCGCTGGATCGGTTTCGGTATCAGACGCGCCCCCTTCCTCAGCGGCGCGCGTCTGTGCTGCGGACGCGGAGGCATCTGGCGCATCGGTCCCGGTGCCGGATAAGGGCGTGGTTTGCGCCGGATCGGTCGCGCCGTTGGTCTGGCCTGCCTCGCTCGTCGGCGCGGCCTGCCCCGCCGCTACGGTATTGTCGACTTGAGCGGTACCGGTACCTGCAAGCGGCGTTGCAGCGGAGGTTGTACCCATCTGGCCTTCAGCCTCAGCATTCTGCGGTACCGAGGTTGCAGTTCCTGCGAGCGGGGTCGCCGGCTCAGGCGCTGTGTCGGACAATGTAGCCTCGCTATCAGTTGCCGCTGACGTCTCGGCAGGACCATCTGAACCGCGGGTCTCCTCTGACGGGGCTGCATCCGCGCCCTGCTCGGCAGCCGTGCCAGTCCCAACAAGCGGTGTCGCGTCTGGCGTTTCGGGCGCGCCCTCAGCCTCAGCCGACTTAGCTGCGGCACCCTCGCTCTGCGCACCAAGGTCAGCAGCCCCTTCCACCAGATCAAGCGGGCTTTGCTTGGGCGCGGTATCAGCCTGAGCCAACTCTACCGGCGCATCGGGGGCAGCCGTCGGCGTAAGAATGATTTCCTCTTCCGACGCGATCTTGCTTGCACCGTCCTGACCCAAAAGGGTTAACACATGGCCCGTCTCACTTGGTGGAACCATCGCGAGGGTGGCAAACTTGCCCGACCCATCGGCGGTGGCGCTGGCGATCTCTTCACCGTCTTTCAGCACGAGGACGGTGCTGCCGGGCGCCGCGCGGCCTGCGATCACGGTCATCCCGTCGCTTTCGCGACGCACTTCGTCAAAGGTGGGCGCCTGGGGGTTCGGGGCCACCTCAGCCGTTTCAACCGGGGCGTCAGGCGCTGTCGCCGCCGCGCCTTCGGGCCCGACAGAAACGCCCTGCACGGCATTTGGCGCAAGGGTGGCATTTTCCGGCGTGGCATCGCGTTCAGGGACCACGGCCACAGCGGCTTGCGGCGCGTCTTCCGGCCCGGCGCGTTTGCTGCCGATCCACGCCCCAAGTGCGAGCACCGCCGCCGCAAAGGCGCCCGCCGCCATTGCCCCCATGCCGCCAAATCGGCCAAGTCCCTTCAACATCTTCTACTTCCCCTGTGGTTGAGCCTTTTTAGCAAGCAGGCTAACAGGGGTCAAAAGCGCAGACCATCTGCGCCGATTTTTCCAAATCATCAGGACACTTTACCATGCAACATTCTGTCTGTGTCTATTGCGGCTCCCGCCCCGGCGATGACGATGCATTCACCCAAGACGCCGAAACACTTGGCCGGGGTCTGGCCGAAGCCGGGCTGCGGCTGGTTTACGGGGCCGGCGATGTGGGCCTTATGGGCAGTGTCGCGCGCGCGGCGCAGGCAGCGGGCGGCGACACCTTTGGCGTGATACCTGCGCATCTGGTAGCATGGGAAGTCGGCAAGACCGATCTGACCCGCTACATCGTGACCGAGACGATGCATGAGCGCAAAAAAGTCATGTTCATGAACTGCGATGCCGTGGCGGTCTTGCCCGGTGGTGCGGGATCACTGGATGAGCTTTTCGAAGTGCTGACATGGCGCCAGCTGGGCCTGCATGAAAAGCCAATTTTCCTTGTAAACACAAACGGCTATTGGGATCCCTTCATGTCGCTGATGAACCACGTCGTGGCCCATGGTTTTGCCGATGCGACCCTGCTGGATTACGTCACCGTGGTCGCCGATGCCGATGCGGCCCTCAGCGCCCTGCGCCGCGCTTTGTCCTGACGGAACGTGCTGACCGAGTAGAGTGCCAAAGCGCACCAGATCAGCACAAAGGCCTGAACATGCCAGCCGGTGAACGGCTCTTGGAATAGGACCACGGCGCAGAAAAACTGCAAGGTCGGGTTGATGTAGCTTAGCAGTCCGGCGGTCGCCATCGACAGCCGCCGCGCGGCGTAGCTGAACAAGATCAGCGGTGTCGCCGTGATCGGACCAGCCAGCATCAACAGCGCCGTATCGCGAAAAGACACACCAAAGGCCCCGGCCCCATTGTCACCCGTTTGCCACAGCACGAGGACCGCGAGGGGCGACAAAAGCAAAACCTCCGCCGTGACAGAGACCACCGGCCCCACCGCCAACCGCTTTTTTGCGAGCCCATAGAGCCCGAAGGAGGCTGCGAGTGCCAAGGCAAGCCACGGCGCGGTGCCCAGTCCATAGGTAAGCACCGAGACGGCCACAGACACCAAACCCACCGCGAATAGCTGCACAAGGCTCAGCCGCTCGGCATAGACCAAACGCCCCAGCAGCACGGAAACCAGCGGGAAAATGTAATAGCCCAAGGCGGCCTCCGTCGCCTGCCCGCTTTGCACCGCCGAGATGAACAGATACCAATTCGTCGCGATCATCAAAGCCGCGAAGGCCAGCAGGCCAAAGGCCCGCAGCCCGGCCATCGCGTCGAATACCGCGCGCAGGCGTCCTTGTACGGTCAGCAAGATCACGAAAAACACGAGCGACCACAGGGTACGGTGCGCCAGCACTTCGGCGGCGGGCACGTGGGATAGCAATTTGTAGAAAATCGATGACAGCCCCCAAATGGAACAAGCCGCGATCATAGCGGCGATACCTTTGGTGGTGTCGGTCATTGGGAATCCTTGGCGCGGTAGATTGCCTAGTTGTGACGGCAATCAATTCCCGCGCCAAGGGTAAAGTCAGGCGTCTGCCAGTTCCCCAGCGACGATCTTCTCGATCTCATCGATGGGGTGGTTGGTCAGGGTTTTGGGGATTTCGCCCACGACCTTATCCTGCACCTCTTTGTGGAGGTTGTCGCGCAACTCTCCCAGCACCGCGGGTGGGGCAACCAAGACGATCCGGTCATAGCTGCCCTTATGTGCGAGCTTGTAAAGAATGTCCGACAAGTCTTTGGCAAAACGCTCTTTTTCCAACTCATGCCAATCTGTATCATCGAAAGCTGAACGGTGGCCGCTTGGCCCATCGCTCATCCGTCCGGGGCGGTTGGCGGCCTGCTCTCTTGTGGGGGGATTTTCCTGCTCTTCTTTCCGCACGACCTGAAGGTAAGGGTCATCGCCGTCGGTATGATTTTGCAGGAAAAGGGCCTTTTGCCCATCCGCGATCAACACCCAAGTGTCTTGGCTAAGTTTGGTCATGAAGGCTCTCCGTGGTTGCGCTTATCTTCGCCAGTGACGCGGGTTACGCCATCTTCGCCCTTTTCGGCGCGGCGCAGGGCGTCTTGGGTGCCTACGTCCTTTTGCAGCCCCCCACCGGCGCGGCCGCCTTGATCTGGTGTATCGGTGTCAGAAAGGAACTTTTCGGTTTCTTTGCTGCCGTCGTTGGATCGTTTTCGCTCGGCCATTTTGTCCTCCTTATGACGTGAAGTCTCAGTGGGAAAACAGTTCTGGAGGGTCTTGGGTTCCAACGAAAAACCCCACAGCTGGGCTGCGGGGTTTTGGTCTTGGTTAACTGCAACCTAAAGGCTGCGTTCGTCAATCACAGGCGCGATGCGACGTTTTCCCAGTTCACAAGATTGTCGAGGAAGTTCGACAGGTAGTCAGGGCGCGCATTGCGGTAATCGATGTAGTAGGAGTGCTCCCACACGTCACAGCCCAGCAGTGCGGTCTGGCCAAAGCAAACGGGGTTCACGCCGTTTTCGGTTTTGGTGACCTTCAGGCCGCCGTCTTTGGCCTTGACCAGCCAGGCCCAGCCAGAGCCGAACTGACCCGCGCCTGCGGCTTTGAACTCGTCTTTGAACTTGTCGACCGAGCCAAAGCTCTCGGTGATCGCTTTTTCCAGCTCACCGGGCATTTTGCTGTCGTTCGGGGTCATCATTTCCCAGAACTGGTTGTGGTTCCACAGCTGGCTGATGTTGTTGAAGATGCCATTCTGGGCGACCGCATTCGCGTCATAGGTGCCTTTGATGATCTCTTCGAGGGTCTTGCCCTCCCACTCGGTACCTTCGATCGCCTTGTTACCGTTGGTCACATAGGCGTTGTGGTGCTTGTCGTGGTGGTATTCCAGCGTTTCCTTGGACATGCCTTTGGAAGCAAGCGCATCGTGGGCATAGGGAAGATCGGGAAGTTGAAAAGCCATTTCGGGGGCCTCCTCATTTTGGAATTTCGCTGCGGCCACTTGATGTGCATCAAGCGGCAACGTCAAGATCAACGTCCGCAAATCATATCCGTTCCGAGCAGAATAGTCAGACTTTCCTCTGCATTATCCGGCTCCGAAATGCCCGACTTCGCTGCCGGGCTGTGCTGCGACCTTAAGCTGGTCGAACATATATTGCGCGACAGAGCGGAAGCAGACCACCTGAAAGGCACCGTCTTCAAGCAGCCAAAAGGCGGCGGGCACCTGACCAATTCGGGTACGGCGGAACATGCCGGGGGTGAATGTCGCGGGCGCCAGATCAACCGGGGCAAGCTTGGCCAACACGTCGCGGGCATTCGGGCCTTCGATCCGAAAGGCAGCCCGCGCACCGGAGACATCGACAGCTAGCGTATGGGTATCCTCAAACGCTGCATGAAGCCGCGCCAGCACCTCAGGCACCTGGGCATGGGGGCACATCAGCAGCAGTTCATCCGGCGACATCCAAGCAACCCCGGCCTCGCCTCCGGTGTTGCACATGCCGCGGTCGGGGCGCTCAACGCCAGTGACTTTTTTAACAACCTTGCGCAAGAACGGCGCATCCAGATCGCCGCGAATGGTGATCATCCCCAAGGGTCCAACCTCAGAAATCGCTGCAATTCCGGCATCATAGCGCGCGTTCTTCAAAGCGGTGATGGCTTCAGACATTCTGTTTCTCCCCTTTGGGGTCGTAAAATACCGGGTCGACGATTCTAGCCTCATAGGATTTGCCATCCGTGCCGGGGAAGGCCAGCACTTCGCCCATGCGGTCCGGCCCGTTCAGCACCAGCCCCATGGCAATGCCGCGATCAAGCGTCGGCGAATGGTAGGTCGAGGTCACGCGCCCCTGCATCACCTTTTGGCCGTTCTCATTCTCGCCCTCGCCAAGCGCGTAGGCACCATCCGGCAGGGTGCTGCCATCAGTGGTTTCCAGTCCAACCAACTTCCACCGGGACGGGTCCTGCATATGGCTGCGCTCTTGCGCCCGCTTGCCAAGGTAGTCATCCTTCTTTTTCGAAATCGCCCAGTTGAGGCCAAGGTCTTGGGGGATCACCGTGCCGTCGGTTTCATCCCCAATCATGATAAAGCCCTTTTCGGCGCGCAGAATATGCAGACATTCCGTGCCGTAAGGCATCACGCCCAAGTCATGCCCAGCGATCAGCAGGGCGTCCCAGAAGGCTTGCCCCTGGCCGGCCTCGACCGCAATCTCATAGCTCAGCTCGCCCGAGAAAGAGATACGGAAGACGCGCACATTGAACCCCCCAAGCTCACCGTCGGTCCATTCCATGAAGCCAAGCGCCTCACGGCTCAGGTCCATCCCGCCGAGTTTCTCAAGACATTTTCGGGCGTTAGGGCCGACCACGGCAACTTGCGCGTAGTGTTCGGTGGCGTTTACCACATGCACATTCCAGTCCCACCACTCTGCCTGAAGCCATTCTTCCATATGCGCATGGATGCTGTCGGCCCCGCCGGTGGTGGTGTGGCAAAGGAAGGTCTGCTCATCCAACCGCGCGACCACGCCGTCGTCGATCAAGAAGCCGTTTTCATTGCACATCAGCCCATAGCGGCATTTGCCGGGCTTCAGCGTCGACATCATGTTGGTGTAAAGCATGTCGAGGAACCGCGCCGCATCCGGGCCGCGCACGATCAGTTTGCCCAGTGTCGAGGCATCAAGCAGCCCGAGGTTTTCGCGTGTGTTGGTGACCTCGCGCATCACCGCGTCATGGGTGCTTTCGCCGCTTTGCACATAGGCATAGGGCCGCCGCCATTGGCCGACCGGCTCCCAGATCGCGCCGTTGCTTTCGTGCCAATCATGCAGCGGTGTGCGGCGGATCGGCTGGAAAGTGTCGCCCCGCGCCGCCCCCGCAATCGCGCCCATCGAAATCGGGTGATAGGGCGGCCGGAAAGTGGTGGTGCCAACGCTGGGAATTTCGGCGTCCAGCGCCCCCGCCAACGTGGCCAGCCCGTTGATATTGCTGAGCTTGCCTTGATCCGTCGCCATGCCAAGCGTGGTATAGCGTTTGGCATGCTCGACCGAGACGAACCCCTCCTGCGCGGCCAACCGCACATCCGAGACTTTCACGTCGTTCTGGTAGTCCAGAAAGGTCTTTTCGCGCAGTTTCACACTGGCGCCCTGTGGCATCTGCCAGACCGGCATTATCGGCGCCTCTTCGCGCCGCGTAGCCTCAGGCGAGGTGAAATCGCGGGGCAGTTTGAAACCAAGCGACGTGGCCACGCCATCAGCGGCGGCATGGGCGTCATGCAGCACGTCATCTAACGGGAAAACTCCAGCCGCAGCCCCGGCGGGCGTGACGAAACCATGGCCGTCAGCGCCGGTTGGTGGATGATCCTGATCGGGGCGGAAGCAGGCATGGGTCGTATCCCACGTCAGTTTGCCACCGCAATGGGACCACAGGTGCACCACAGGTGACCAGCCACCCGACATGGCGACCGCGTCGCAAGCGATTTCTTCCAGCACAGCGCCCTCACCGGCCTGCGAACAGACGGCCACGCCCGTTACACGTTTGCCGCCCAGAACCTGCGATACCCCCTGCCCCATGACCACCCGAATGCCGAGCGCCTTGGCCTGCGCCACCAGTTCGCTGTCTTGGGGCAGCACGCGCGCATCAAGCACGGCAGGTACCTCAAGACCCGCCTGTTTCAGCGCAATGGCGGTCAGATAGGCGTTGTCATTATTCGTCACCAGAACGGTACGATCCCCCGGCGAAACACCGAAATTGGCAACATAGTCGCGCATGGCCGAGGCCAGCATCACACCGGGCACGTCATTGCCAGCAAAGCTCAGCGGGCGCTCAATCGCCCCGGTGGCGGTAATCACATGACCTGCGCGCACGCGCCAAAGGCGGTGGCGCGGCCCGGCAACCTCAGGCGCATGATCGCGCAGCCGCTCATAGCCCAACACATAGCCGTGGTCGTAGACGCCCGCGCCCATGGTGCGGTCGCGCAGATCAACATTCTCCATCCCGCGCAGGCGGTCGAGGGTTGCGGTGATCCACGTCTCGACCGGCGCGCCGTCGACCGTGCCGCCATCGACCGGCGCACGCCCGCCCCAATGGGCCGACTGCTCCATCACGATGACCCGCGCACCGCTAAGACCCGCCGCCAGTGCGGCCTGCAGCCCCGCGACCCCGCCGCCGATGACCAGCACATCGCAGAAGGCGTGGAAATGCTCATAGGTATCCGCATCCGCCGCCTTTGGCGCTTTGCCCAAACCTGCGGAATGACGAATGATCGGCTCGTAAAGATGCTTCCACAACGGACGCGGATGCATGAACATTTTGTAGTAGAACCCGGCGGGCAGAAAGCGGCTGAGGTGTTTGTTAAGCGCGCCCACATCGAACTCAAGGCTCGGCCAGTGGTTCTGGCTCGCCGCCTCCAGCCCCTCGTAAAGCTCGGTCGTGGTGACGCGGGCGTTGGGCTCAAACCGCCCCTCTTGACCAAGGCCAACCAGACCATTGGGCTCTTCCGGGCCAGAGGTCACGATGCCGCGCGGGCGGTGGTATTTGAACGAGCGCCCAACCAGCACCTGATCATTGGCCAGCAGCGCCGACGCCAGCGTGTCCCCCTCATAGCCGCGCATCTGTTTGCCGTTAAAGGTGAAACTCAGCGGTTTGCTTTTGTTCAGCAGGCGGCCGCCTGTGGCCAGTCTTGTGCTCATCGTGGGAAACCTTGCGGGCTGGTGGAGGGCGGATGCCTCCCGGTTGGGTTGGGGCCGAGGCGGGCTTAGCTGGCTGCGTGCCATTGCCAATCGGGATGCCGTTTGCGGATTGCGTCAGTGATATGATCCGGCGGCGCGAGGGTCTGGGCCGAATAGCTGCCAAAGACCTCTAGCGTGGCGGTATCGCGGGCCATGTGGAACCACTTGCCGCAGCCAAATGCATGCCGCCAGCGTTCCAGATGCACGCCTTTTGGATTTTCGCGCATGAACAGGTAGCTTTCGAAATCGTCGCTCGACCCGCCCGGGCCCACACGTTTCAGATGCGCTTCACCGCCGCCGTGAAACTCTGTCTCCTCGGCGGTGACATGGCAGCAAGGACAGGTGAGGATCAACATGGGCAGGCTCCTGAGCAGGGGGAGAACGGCAAAACGCCGCCCCGGCGCAAAAGCGCGGAGCGGCGTTGGTCGTAACTAGGCAGAGCGCTGCGCGCTGCCAAGATGCATTTATTCAGTCGGTGTAGCCGTCTCTTCAACAGCGTCCGCTGTGCCTTCGGCGGCACCTTCGATGGTTTCACCGGTGCTTTCGGCTGCGCCTTCGATGTTAACGTTGACGTCATTCGCGCCGTCGATGTCACCACCTGCAAAGAGGAAGTAGGCCAACAGAGCCACAACAACGACAACCGCACCCACGATAAACGCGAGGCTGCTGCTGCCACCACGATCAGTTGTGGTTGTGGTCGTGGTGGTGTTTGTGTGGTCGGTATGGTCGGTACGATTGTTTTCCGGGATTGCCATTGTTCAGCTCCGTTTATTTCAAGTTCTGAACAGGCAACGCTAGCGCGGGCGAATTCGTTCCGTGCAATACAACGCATCAGCGACTTGTGGCCGATCCGCAACATCAATGTGCCACCCCTGCAGCCACGGATTCGTCAATGAACCGCCCTTCGGCGAAACGCTCCATCCCGAAAGCCTCCGTCAACGGCGAATGCCCCTTCGCCATCAATTCGGCAAAGCCCCAGCCCGAGCCGGGGATCGCCTTGAACCCGCCCGTGCCCCAACCGCCGTTGATAAAGACACCCTCTACCGGAGTTTTGCTGAGGATCGGGGAGCGGTCGCCCGTCACATCCACGATCCCGCCCCATTGGCGCAGCATTTTGAGGCGCGAGATCATCGGGAAAGTCTCAACCAAGGCGCGGACAGTTTCTTCGATATGATGGAAACTGCCGCGTTGGGTGTAGTTGTTATGCCCGTCCGTGCCGCCGCCAATCACCATCTCACCCTTATCGGACTGGCTCATATAGCCATGCACCGTATTGGCCATTACCACGACATCCATACAGGGTTTGACCGGCTCACTAACCAGCGCTTGCAGGGCGACGCTCTCAATCGGCAGCCGGAAGCCCGCCATATTCGCCAACTGGCCCGAATGCCCTGCCACCACCATGCCAAGCTTATCGCAGTCAATATCGCCGCGCGTGGTGCTGACGCCGGTGACCTTGCCGCCCGTCTGGCGCACACCGGTGACTTCGCATTGCTGGATGATGTCCATGCCCATGTCCGAGCACGCCCGCGCATAGCCCCAAGCGACCGCATCATGCCGCGCCGTGCCGCCCCGCGCTTGCCAAAGACCGCCCAGCACCGGATAGCGCGGCCCGTCGATGTTGATGATTGGCACCAGTTGTTTCACACGATCTGGGCCGATGAATTCTGTGGTGACGCCCTGCAGCGCATTGGCGTGCGCCGTGCGCTTATAGCCGCGCACCTCATGTTCGGTCTGCGCCAGCATGATGACCCCGCGCGGGGAGAACATGACGTTGTAGTTCAGATCCTGGCTCATCGTCTCGTAAAGGCTGCGCGCCTTTTCATAGATCGCGGCAGAAGGGTCTTGCAGATAGTTCGAGCGGATGATCGTCGTGTTGCGCCCGGTGTTACCGCCGCCAAGCCATCCCTTCTCAAGCACCGCCACATTGGTGATGCCGAAATTCTTGCCAAGGTAATAAGCCGTCGCCAGCCCATGCCCCCCGGCACCGACGATAATCACATCATAGCGCTTTTTCGGCTGCGCATCGCGCCACGCGCGGGTCCAGCCCGTATGATGGCGCATCGCCTCTCGGGCCACTGCGAAAACGGAGTATTTCTTCATCACGTCACTTCCCAGCAAGGATTCGGGCCGCGCGGGCGGCTGTGGTCTTTTCTGAGCCTAGGAACACATTTGCGAAATGACCACCACGGCATTTAAACGCGGTTTTGCGACATGTGGCGCAATTGGTGAAAAATGCCGCAGGGGGCGCGGCAAATGCGGTCTTTTGTCGGCGCCGGGCAAAGGTTAGGTAGAGGGCATGATATTTTGGTTTCTCTCTGGCGCAATGGCGCTTGTCGTGGGCGGTTTTCTGGCACGGGCCGCATGGCGCGGTGCGGATACGCCCCTCCCTGCACAGGCGGATTATGATCTTAAGGTCTACCGCGACCAATTGGACGAGGTGGAGCGTGATGTTGCGCGCGGTGTGGTGCCTGAGGCCGATGCCGCCCGCATCCGCACCGAAATCTCGCGCCGGATCCTTGCCACCGACGCGGGGCGCGACACGCGCGCGCAAAGCACGTCGCGCCCCGCGCCCGTCGTGCTGATCGCAAGTATTCTAGCTTTGGGTGCCGGGTCACTGGCGCTGTATTGGCATCTGGGCCAGCCCGGCTATGGTGATCTGGCGCTGGCAGACCGCATTGCCTTTGCCGAGGACATGCGCCGCAACCGCCCCAACCAGCAAAGCGCGGTGGAAAGCCTGCCTGCCAGCCCCAACACCGAAGGGCTGAGCGCCGATTATCTTGCCCTGATCCAACAGCTTCGCGCGACGATCAAAGAACGCCCCGAGGATGTGCAAGGTCAGGTATTGTTGGCCCAGAACGAAGCCCGGATTGGCAATTTCGCAGCCGCAGCCGAGGCGCAGGGCAATGTGCTGCGTCTTAAAGGCGCGGATCGCACCACCAAGGACATCGCCGATTACGCCGAGCTTTTGGTGCTGGCGGCGGGGGGCTATGTCTCTCCCGAGGCGGAAACGGCCCTGCGCGAAGTGCTGAACCGCGATGAGCAGGATGGCCGCGCGCGCTATTACCTTGGGCTGATGATGGTGCAGACCGGGCGACCGGATGTCGGTTTCCGTATCTGGGACGCGCTGTTGCGGCGTGGGCCAGCAGATGCGCCGTGGATCGAACCGATCCGCGTACAGATACCACAGGTCGCAGCCCTTGCCGGGGTGGATTACGAGATACCTCAGACAGGCACCGGCGCCCCCGCACGTGGGCCATCAGCCCAAGACATCGAGGCCGCCTCGGAAATGGACGCAGGCGACCGGATGGAGATGATCGGCGGCATGGTCGCGGGCCTCTCTGACCGTCTGGCCAGCGAAGGCGGCCCGCCGCAGGACTGGGCGCGGCTTATCACGTCGCTCGGCGTTCTGGGCGACACCGATCAAGCGCGCGCAGTCTATGACAATGCGCTTGAGGTCTTCTCGGGCGATAACGCAGCGTTGGACATGATCCGTAACGCCGGAGAACGCGCAGGGGTCGCAGGATGATTTTTGACGACACCGCTGATTTCCTTGCCGCCCTGCCCCCGATGCAGGCGCTGATCGGGCTTGATCTGGGCGAAAAGACCATCGGCGTCGCGGTGAGTGATAGCTTTCAGTCGGTTGCCACCCCGCTGGAAACAGTGCGGCGCAAGAAGTTTGGGCTGGATGCCGCGCGTCTGACTGAGATCATCGCCAAGCGTCGCATTGGTGGGCTGGTTTTGGGCCTGCCGCGTAACATGGACGGCTCCGAAGGGCCGCGCTGCCAATCCACCCGCGCCTTTGCCCGCAACTTTGATCGGCTCACCCCGCTGCCGATTACCTATTGGGATGAGCGCCTGTCGACCGTGGCCGCCGAACGCGCGCTTTTGGAGGCTGACACAACCCGCAAACGCCGCGCCGAGGTGATCGACCATGTGGCGGCGGGCTATATTCTACAGGGGCTTTTGGATCGCTTGCAGGTGATGCGCCGTGACTAAAAAGGTCTGGCAACGCGATGAGATCGAAAGCCCCTGCATCAACATCTGCGTGGTGCATCCCGAAAGCCGGCTCTGCACCGGTTGCCTACGCTCGATTGATGAAATCGGTCGCTGGTCTGCCATGAGCGGTGAGGAACGTCGCGCGATTATGGAAGAGCTGCCCCAACGCGCCAGTGCCCACGCCAAAAGGCGCGGAGGCCGTGCTGCCAAGCTGGCGCGGCGCCGAGACTAGCGCAGCGTTAAGCGCCGCGGCGTTGGATGATCTGATTTAGGAAAATAAGGGCTGCTTCGCCATCTGTGGCATCATCGTAGCCCATGGGCGTCGCGTCGTAGTTGGCCGCAGGGATAGACGCGCGGGCGAAGGACAGGCTGGTTTCGCGGGTGAACATCCCGTCAAAACGAAACGCCCGACGACCACTGCGCGCAGGTCTCCAATAGGCGAGGTCACTGCCCTGCCCCTTGAGGATGATTGCTTTGGTCCCGGTCTGGCCCATCTCTTCACGTCCCTTGGTTTGGATGATTCTGCGTTTGTTAAGGCATTAAGCCCTTACTTTGTGTCGAGATTGCGGCGATTTAATGAACATTGTCCGAAATTAGGCAGAAACAGCCGCATTCCGGCAGGTTTAAGGTGAAAAACAGGTCGGCTTAGCCCCAAAGCGCCTTTCTCAACATGTTCATTGCCACCAGCACTAGAAACACGGCAAAGATTCGTTTCAGCGGTTTGGGGTCCATCGCATGGGCCAAACGCACGCCCCACGGCGCAGTGATCAGCGTCATCGTAATCACGGTCCCAAAGGCCACCAGATTAACCGCGCCTACAGTGAACGGCGGGCGGTTTTGATCGATATCGACAAATAGGAACGCGATGACCGAGGGCACAGCGATCAACAACCCAAAGCCTGCCGCCGTGGCCACAGCCCGATGAATAGGCCGTCCGTGCAATGTCATCAGCGGCACGCCAAAGCTGCCGCCGCCGATCCCCATGAGCACCGACAAAAAACCAACCAGCGGCGACAGGATCGCGCGTTTGATGCCGCGCGGCATGGCCTCTCCCAGCCGCCATTCACTGCGCCCGAAGCCAAGGTAAAGCCCCACAATCAACGCCAGCCCACCAAAAATCGCCTGAAGCGTGACAGTGCGCAATTGCGACACCAACAGCACGCCCAGAACAGCCCCAAGCATAATCCCCGGCGCCCAACTGCGCAGAATGTCCCAATCAACCGCGCCCTTCTTGTTATGCGCATGGACCGAGCGCGCGGAGGTGACGATGATCGTCGCCAGCGATGTCGCCAAGCAAATCTGCATCAGTTGCGGCCCGTCATAGCCCAGCGACTGCAGCGCGTAGAAAAACGCAGGGACCAAGACGATCCCCCCGCCCACGCCCAGCAGCCCTGCCAGAACACCGGCAAACCCTCCGATCAGGGCGATAAGCACCAGCATCGGAAAAAGATCGTTCAACTCTGGCATGGGGCCCTCCGGCTGTCGTTGCGCTCTATCAAGCCGTTTCGCGCCGGGGGTTCAAGGCGATAACGCGGGGGTTGCACTTCCTCCCGCTCAGGTTAGGTTGCGCGCGAAAGTTGGCCCCAAGCGTTGGCCTGCGCTTGCCGCCTCCCCCCTTTGGCCCCGGCCATCCCATCCGAAAGGACATCACGTGCTACGTTCAGCGCTCATTCTCGGGTTGCTGGGGCTGGTCGGCCCCTTCGCCATCGACATGTATCTGCCCGCCATGCCCGCCATCGCCGCCAGCTATGGCGCTTCTGAAACGGCAGTTCAGGCAACCATCACCGCCTATTTCATCGCCTTCGGCCTGGGTCAGCTTTTCTACGGTCCTTGGGCCGATCAAGCGGGGCGCAAGCTGCCGATCATGGTGGGGCTAGTGCTCTTCGTGATCGCCTCCTTCGGGGCTGCATTCGCGCCGACGATGGCGGCATTGACCGGCTGGCGGGCGCTGCAAGGGCTTGGCGGGGCCGTGTTGATGGTGGTGCCGCGGGCGATCATCCGGGACCAATACATCGGCACGCAGGCCACGCGGTTGATGGCGATGCTGATGCTGGTGATCTCGATCTCGCCGATGTTGGCCCCTTTGGCGGGCAGCGCAGTGATGGCGCTGGCCGATTGGCGCGGCATCTTCGTGACACTGGGCGTGTTGGCCATCGCCGCGCTGGCGCTGACCGCCCTCGCCCAGCCCGAGACGCTGCCCGTCAAACGCCGTGTGCGGATCAATCCGCGCAGCCTTTGGCGCGGGGCGAAAGTGCTGCTGAGCGATCCGATCTTCATGGGGCTGACCTTTATCGGTGGCTTTGCCATGGGATCGTTTTTTGTCTTCATCGCCTTCGCGCCCTTTGTCTATACCGGGCAATACGGGCTGGGGCCGACGGGGTTCTCGCTGGCCTTTGCGGTGAATGCGGTCGGCTTCTTCTCGGCCTCGCAACTGGCAGGATGGCTCGGCGAACGCTGGGGCATGCGCCGCCTTGTGCGGCGCGGGGTGGCGGGCTTCGTCTTCTTCTCCGCTGCGATCTTTCTCACGGCGTTGGCAACCGATCCGGGCCTCTATCTGGTGATGGCGGGGCTGTTCTGCGCCAACGCCTGCCTCGGCGTGGTGGTGCCGACGGTCATGGTCGTGGCGCTGGACGATCACGGCGATATAGCCGGGCTGGCCTCATCACTGGGCGGCACCTTGCAGATGGTGGCGGGGGGTCTTTCCATCGCGCTGGCCGGGCCGTTCTTTGACGGGACTGTCACACCGATGCTGGGGGCCATTGCGGCCTGTGGTCTGGTGGCGGCCCTCCTCACGCTGGTGCTGCTGCGGCCGCGCCCGGTGGCAGAGCCCAGCGTTTAACCCTACCCCGCCGCGGCATTTTCCTGCGCCGCGGCGACCTCGGCCAAGGCGGCCTCAACCAATTCCGGCCCTGCGCCGGGCTTATGCGCCCCTTCGGACAGGATGCGCCGCCACTGCCGCGCCCCGGGCCGCCCGGCGAAAAGCCCCAGCATATGCCGGGTGATCTGCCCCAAACGCCCACCGCTCGCCAGATGCGCTTCGATATAGGGCAACATCCCCTGCACCGCCGCCTCTGCACTGCTGTCCGCGCCCTGCCCAAAGATGCGCCGATCCGCGCTGGCAAGGATGTCGGTCGGCGCATGGTAAGCACTGCGCCCCACCATGACGCCGTCCAAACCTGCGTCAAGAAAGGCTTCGGCCTGATCGAGAGAGGTGATCCCGCCATTGACCGAGATATGAAGGTTCGGAAACAGCCCCTTCATCTGATGCACGAGATCATAGTCCAACGGCGGGATTTCGCGGTTCTCCTTGGGGCTCAGCCCCTGCAACCACGCTTTGCGCGCGTGGATCGTAACGCGGGTGCAACCCGCCGCCACAATGCGTGCCAGAAACTCGGGCAGGATTTCCTCAGGGGCCTGATCGTCTACGCCAATGCGGCATTTCACCGTGACCTCGACATCGCAAGCCGCGCGCATGGCATCGACACAATCCGCCACCAGCCCCGGCTGCTGCATCAACACCGCGCCAAAAGCGCCCGACTGCACCCGATCAGACGGGCAGCCACAGTTGAGGTTGATCTCATCATAGCCCGCCTCAGCTCCCAACCGCGCCGCCTGCGCGAGTTCTGTGGGATCCGAGCCGCCAAGCTGCAGGGCCACGGGATGTTCAGACGGATCGTGATCCAGCAGATGCAACGCGCCGCCGCGTACCAAAGCGGGGGCGGTGACCATCTCTGTATAAAGCAGGGCTTCGCGGCTCAGCAGCCGGTGGAGGTAGCGGCAATGGCGGTCGGTCCAGTCCATCATGGGTGCAATGGATAGGCGTGCCGCTCGCTTCACTTCGGAAAACCCTGATTTTTCTTGGTTTTTCGAATTCACCATCTTTACCGTTTTCCCTGTTTTGGCCCGATTTAGCCCCGTTTTCGGGTGAGGTGCTACAGAATGTAGCACCGAAGGCACCGTGTAGCACTTTTTTCGCCCCGAGTTCCAGCACTCCGGTTCGAGCACTGCCGGGCTGCCATCCTACCCCATCAGTTCTGCCCCATTCGGCTCGATCGCCCCCGATTTGGGTTTCAATCCCAGTCAAACCCGCTTCCGAAAAAATCAAACGATCAGATGTCCCGGCCAACGAAAACCCGTGACTGAAAGGAATTCCCATGGGAACTATCACAAAACGCCTCAAGGCCAATGGCAAACCGAGCTTCACCGTCCAAATCCGCAAGAAGAAAAACGGAAAGGTCATCCTAAACCTGGTCGAGACATTTGCCTCGGAGCAGGCAGCAAAAAGCTGGTTGAAGCTTCGTGAAACCGCCTTGAAAAAGCCGGGCGGCCTGGAACTCGCCGTAAACGCCAAGACGCGCAAAAACGTTGCCGATTGCATCGGCGACTACATTGATGCCTCCCCTGAAGGTTTCGGCAAATCCAAGTCCCAGATGCTAAGTTATTTTCAGCGATTGGATTTTGGCGCGTTTGCCATTGAGGATCTAATAGCACGGGATTTCGTAAAAATCGCAATGGAGCTTCTGTCCGGGCTTCAAGCGCGTCCCGTTGATCCGCAAAAAGACACGCCTGCACATTACGCCTTCAAACCCCGCAAACCGCAAACGGTTAACGGATATATGGTGACCCTGGGCACGCTGATCCGTTTTGGTGGACCGATCTGTGGCGTCACCATGCCGCGCGCTGAATTCAAAGAGGCCATGCGCACCCTTAAACATCAGAAAATCGTCACGAAATCAGCGCAACGGACCCGCCGGCCCACCCTTAGTGAACTCGACTTGTTGATGAACCATTTTGTCAACGGCTACAGGGAAAATCCCCGCATGGTACCTATGCACAAAATCGTGGCGGCAGCGATCTTCGAAACCCATCGTCAAGGGGCCATTCTCTCGCAAACCTGGGAAGATTATGATCTGGAGAATGAGGAGATCACCATACGCAACATGAAACACCCCAGGCAGACTCAGGGAAATGATATGACGCTCTCCATTCAAGAAGAAGCTCGGGCGATCATCGAGTCCATGCCTCGCACTGACCAGAGGATTTTCCCCTACAACAGCGATGTCGTCAGTCGGCGGTTCACCGATGCCTGCAAACTGCTTAGAATCGAAAACCTGCATTTTCACGATCTTCGCCACGAGGGAATTTCCCGCCTGTTTGAGATGGGACTGACCATCCCCCATGTGGCACAGATCTCAGGCCATCAGTCCTGGCAATGCCTCAAGCGCTACACACAGATCAAACAGCGTGGCGACAAATATGACGGATGGAAATGGTGGGACTTGGTAACAGCACCCCTGTAACCTGGGAGTGGTAGCTTGCACCCTGCATAACGCCGGAACGAAATTCAGGCTTCACTCTGTCCACCACTGGCAGTACCTCCATCATCTGTTGCTAACTCCCAAAATGCCATGCGTGTCCGGCACTTGCGTTAGTGGAACCTCGCCTGGAAGCTAATTGCCGTAAGCTCCACGTGAGCGTCCAGGGGCGCGCGCAATTCGAAGGCTTTTGGCGCCCTGGAGAAGTTCCAGAGCCTGAGGAGCGCCCAACTATCGCTGTTCTGCTCGGCAACGTTCAACTCGTTTCTGGTTATGTGAAATGGAGTCTGCTCCCACCCGTTGGTGGTTTTTACTTCAATCAAGCGGCTGTGCCCTTCAAGAGTGAAACTTGAGATGTCATACCCAGCACCATCCCCGTCTTCCTGGCTGACCCATCGCACCTGTCGGGCCAGATCAGTCCGTCCGGCGCCGACAAGTATAGCACGCTCATGATACAGGACACGTTCTTCCCCTGCCTTGCCAAGAGCTCTGTTCCTCTCATCCCGCCCTGCCACATCGAATTTACGGGCCACGGCTTGCATCTGCTTCAATTCATCTGGAGGAGGAGTGTTTTGCAGTGTTGGAGGCGTGCCAACCCAGATCGCTCCTGGTGTTTCAGAGACACCAGAGTCCTGGTGCCGCTCAGGAAAAAAACAGCCTCCACGCTGATTAAGGTGGCGGGCGACAGCGTCGACCAAAGACATCTGAAAATTGAAAGCGGGCTTGTAGCCGAAGATCCAGGTCTCACCCAGGCCTTTGAGCACAGCTGAGATGTTTTGATGCTTGAACTCGATGGATCCTTTTGAGCGGCCGATCAATTCCTGAAGGGCGCGATTGTGAGCCGCCTTATTGTATTTCTTGCCAGCCAATTCGTCTGACAGCATGGTAAAATAGCCTGACACACAGGCATCATTTTCGAGATTCGACCAGTCCCCACCCCTCATGAGGCAAAACTACGTGAGTAGTGAATTGATGTCACCAGCCGGTATTTGGATGGTTTACTCACAGCTGATATATCCGTGGAAAATGACTCGATACTTTGGTCAATTTCGAACCTTTTGTCGAATTGCAGCTTTCACACAAAAGCTGCATGTTCGTAATGTCATTGGCTCCACTCTGGGCAAGGGGAATGATGTGATCATAGCGCTCCCGAGCTTTAGGCGACAGCACTCGGTCGATTGCCTTTTTGCATGATCGGCATTCGCCCCCGTCCCGAAAATAAATGGCATCCTGCACAAATCTTGGAACTGCGACGCGGCGAAGATTTCCTTTCACTGTGAAACGGTCGTCAGTGCCTTCGGTATCAGAGCCAAAATCGGAGATATAGTAGGCAACGATTGAATTGAACCGTTCGAGGAAAACGACATCGCGGAACAAAATGTGAAATATCTCCTCTACAACCCGGTCCCGCCCCTCGTCGTAAAGCTCGGAAAAAACAATCTCGCCCGGTCCTTCGTCTTCAATATCCTCCAACCAATCTTTAGGTGCCCCTATCAACTCCAGAAACATGCGAAACGTTCCAATGCCTTCTTCAGTTGGTTCATGGATGATGCTTTCGAATATTGCAGATATGAACATGTGTAGGTTCGACCACTTCGGGAATGGATCACATAAATTGGTTGCACGCCCATCTTCTCCCAGGATGTCATGCAGACCTCGCATGTAGTTTCGTGGTTCATCGACTACATTGTCGATCACATGCGCGAACCAATAGGGTGTCAGCCCCAGTGCTTCGTAGTATCCTTTACTTCTCATACAAAAGCCTTTTTAGGATCCGGTGAGGCGGAAGGACCGCGAAGCCGCAAGAACCGCAGGGCGCTTACCCCATCATCCTACTGCATCGGAAAAGATCTGCCAGGTTGGCGTCAATCGCGTGGTCACATTCTTCCTCACCATTCACGGGCCAGTTTTGACCAACTCAAGGAGTTTCCGCAGGCGCCCTTTGATGTTCTCAAGGGTCAAAGTGAGTTCTGATTTTGCGGGCTTCGTGAGAAGCCGAGTGTGTCCGACAGCGTCCCGGACCGGCGTGTATTTTATTTCGTAGTGGCATAATGGGTTTTTGGGTCCACCTCCTGTGGGGGCTTTCCCTCCTTCTGCAACTTCAGAGAGTTGCTCCATACCAAGATACCCCAGACCGCTCTTTGAACGCGCGATTGGATAACTGATGTAAGCTGCATCCAGTTTCCGCTGCTCCTTCTTTTGGTAATCCGGTATTTTCGCAGCAATTTTAGGATCAATCGGCTTGGATTGGTTTTCAATGAATTTCCGGACCAAGTTTTCTGAGTAAAAGCAGTCAACATATGCAGCCATGTTGAATTGCGCGTCAGGCCGAAGTTTCGTGAGCCAATCATCTACCTCATTTTTTTGAGGGGTCCCAGAAGCGGGCGAATACTCCTTCTCTGCCTCCGAGACAAAAGCCTTGGCTTTGCGATCTTTCTTGGAGACGCGCTTGTTCTCGTCGTCTCCTTCTTCATTGCGGCTGAGACGCAACTCGTCCCATTCGTCCAGGATCTTCGGGATCAGGACCTTCTTGAGATATTCGAGGAGTTCAGTGAAAGCGCCGTCATCTTCAACAATCCCCTCTCGGCTACTGGTAAAGGGGTCTGTCCCTTTACGATCCATGCTGTCGTAGTGGATCTGCCCGTACAGGTAACTTTCGAGAATTCTTTGGGTCGGGATATGTCGAAGGATGTTTTTTTCTCTTAGGCGCCCATTAACGAATAAATCAACTGATGCCCTTTCCTCGGTCATACTGATCTTCGCGTCCCGCGGCTTGACTACAGTCGCCATGAAGCCTTTGATGGGCAAATCCGTGACGACACCCGTAGGATCTGCCTTCAGGTTCTTCATTCCGGATGTGAACGCATCTTCGTACTTATTGATGAGCCAAATGAACTCTGTGTTTCCTGAAAGGTCACTCAGATCATCAATTGTGACTGGTTTTCCATTCACGTGGATCGTGAAAGCGGGATCCAGCAGAGAGAATTTGAAACTCATCGCCAGAATCTTCTTGATGTAGGCTTCCGAGTTTTTCATCTGTTCTTTCATGTTCTGAAAGATAATGATCGTACCTTGCTGATGATCCTTCATCAGGCCTTCGGCAAGACTGACATCCAGTTGTTCCAACTCATATTGCTGCGGAGTGAGATCGTCCGTGATAGCTTGATCAAGATCATCGTTGTCGATTGCGCCGCCAACGTAGTCTGTCTGAGCGGTCTTTGTGAAAATTGAGATTCGATCAGCACATGATAGCAAGGCCAGCTTACCGATACCCTTTGCGCCTATATACGGGCGCTTCCCATCCGAAAGCCTTTTTCCATCTCGACGCTTTGAATATCCAATTTTCAGGAACTTGCCCTGAAAATCTTCACCTGACATACCGACTCCATCATCCTTTATGGAGAACGAAGAGCTTTCTTTGTCGATATCGATCCAGACGTTCTTGGCATCCGCATCCCAGGAATTCGATATTGCCTCTCCGAGTACAGTGACAAAATTCCTGTATAGATTGCGCCCCAGGTGGTTAAGGACACTGAGAGAAAGTTCGAAGTTATACTGTTTCGCCTTGAATTCTTGGTTCATTCGCACAGATGCCTAAATTTCTCAAAATAGATTCGCCAACGGCTTCTGCAAGCTTAACGGGAACTGCGTTACCAATCCACCTGCCGACCTCCTTGAAGGGCAGTTTTTTTCCTTCGGGGGCAAAGGCATAGTCCCCGGGAAAGGACTGGAGTATGGCAGCCTCTCGGAGGGAGATTGCTCTGTCTTGTTCTGGGTGGCCAAACCGGCCGTTCCCAAAACCGTAGCACTGCGTTGTCATCGTGGGAGAAGGATCATCCCAGGTCATTCGCGCATAGACTCCCGGATAGGTTTTTCCGGAATCCCGCCGATGACATTCAGCTCGTAAATCCTCTGGCCAGTCCCGCCATGTACCACCTGGCCGGGAGGCGCGAATTCTCTTCAAATTCAATGGCGAAAGAGAGGAGGCAGCATGTAACGGGTCATCGGGATGTGTCTCACCTGCTGAAATAGGAGGCAAACTTCCAATTGCGTCTCGGACTGATGTCAAATCTTCCCTTGAACTTGCTTTCAACTCAATCGTATGGTCTTTGGCAGCCAATAGAACAAGGCGTCGCCGTCGTTGCGGAACGCCAAATTCTTCGCATTTGGCGATCTCCCATGAGACTTGGTATCCTGCCGCTTTCAATTTCGCACAGAACCCGTTGAAAACTTCGCCGTTCTTGTAGGCGACCAAGGAAGGGACATTCTCCATGGTCACGAAATCCGGCTCTACTCCAACGACCAGATCAGCAAATTTTCCTACCAGGCCCCATTGAGGATCTTCAGCATACCTGTGCTTATAGGTGGAAAATGGCTGGCAAGGGGCACAGCCCGCAAGAACGGTTGGAGCCTGGCCGGAGTAGTGCTTTTTGATCTCTTCTGCAGAAATCTTTGAAACATCCGCCTTATAAAACTTGGCGTCGTTGTTAGATTCGTAGGCAAATCGGCAACCTTCATCGGTGTCGTATCCAGCAAGAACTTTGAGTCCAGCACGTTTGAGACCATGACTCAAAGCTCCCACGCCACAAAAGAGGTCTACAACTTCCGCTGGGTGGATCGGGTCGCTATTTTCACTGCACATAGTCTTTATTTTTTGCCTTACAAATTCAATCTCGGCTTAAGCCTTGGAATGTGAGTAGCGCAATCTGTGGTCAGGTTGCTACCAGGAATTGCAGCATACTTGGTAGCGACCTGATCGAAAGACACAAAAGCGAACCAGAAAACATGGCAAGTGGGCCGACAGATTGGTTCACGCTTGTGGCTTGGAATCCAATCCCATGAACGCTCTATCAGATGCCCTGGTGATCCTTTTCTGCAGCCAGGCCAATGTCGCCGCACGTTTAGAAGGCTCCAATTGTCTAAGGTGAACTCGCAGTGCCGCGCCATAGATGATGTTTCTCCTGGTTTCGTCCTTTCGCTTCTGCTTCTGCGCCTTGGCCTGAAGGTCTTTGAGCCGCTGTCGAGCTTGTTCAATTTGTTTATCGATATCCGTCATCTCGTTCTCCAGTTTGGAAGATGTCGAACTGGAGATTGCGCCTTGGTATAGGCTCTGCTCGCATTTCTTGAATGTAGTTTACTCCCAGCCGCCCCGAATGCTGCCCGCGCATCGCCTTAAAAGGCGATGCGCGCAGTTACGCAAACTGAAGTTTGCCTGCGGGCTTGCAGCGGGCTTTCTTGCAGCGAAAAACGGTCTCGGGACCGACTTCCCCTTGATGATACATCCTGCAAGTCGGCTTGAAGTCGTAATCCATTCCCGGGCCGATGGCCGGTCCGCTGTCAAATCCGCCGCCTACACCGCACGCACCACCTACCGGGACGAGCGCGTTGGACAGCGGTTTTCGGCGAATAAGACCGGTGGCCTGCTCTCCCATGAACTCATCAATTGGGAAGGCGACGCGGAGTCCCTGTGGAACGCCGCGGAAGCATCAGAAACCCGTGGCAACGCCCGTGTTATCCGGGAACTGCGCCCCTCGCTGCCCCGTGAGCTACCGCTCCCCGAGCAGGTGCGGCTGGTTCGGGGATACTGTCTGTGGCTGCGGGATGAATATGGGGTGGCGGCTCAGGCTGATATTCATGCCCCTCGGTTCTCAGATCCAGCCGTGGAGAAGAAACACAAAGGTGGCAAGACCCGCATGGACTGGAATCGCTACCTCGCCGCCTTATATGACCGGAACCACACCAATCAGAATTTTCATGCCCACATTCTGATGACGACCCGCGCAGTTTGCCCGGAGACCGGTGCGTTCAGTGCAAAGACCAGAGTGCTGGATGACAAGAAGACCGGGCCTGAAGAAATCATGCGGATGCGCCAGGAATGGCAAAAAAGGACCAACGCTGCCCTCAAAGATATTGGCTCGCAAGCGCGGATCGATATGCGCTCCTACAAGGACATGTCCAAAGCCGGAGATGCTCCTGAAGGCTTGATAGCACAGGACCACCTCGGTCCACGCAGAGCGGCGAGATCGCGTCGGTTAATTGAGGAGCACGGTCAGGACACCAGTATAGCCGGGCGTCGCCGCAACGTGATCAAAGATCACAATGAACAAGTCTGGTCGTCCTGGCTTCATCTACGTGCTCTGGAGCGCAAAAAGGACCGGTTGGAAGAATCCGCTCGGATTTCAGCTGAGCGGGAAGCCGAAAGAAAGAAAAGAGCCGACGCTGAAAAACGTCGACTTCAGGAAGCAATGACCGCTGCAGAAGCAGAGGCCGTTGTGGAGGCCTCTGCTCAGTTCGACAGCGTCAGGACGGCTTCAATGTGGGAACTGGCAATTTCTTCGGCACAGGAGCCTTCGACCGAGACACCTTGCAAGGAGCCGGATGAGTTTGATTTCGAGGTCGATTTGGAGTCTTACGAGCCGCCAGGGCGGCCGCAGCCCGAGCCGGTTCTGGCACCGCAGGTGGTGCGGGTTCAGGGGCCTCGGTCTCGGTGACCTCTTCCTCGGGCTCATACTGATCCAGGCATTCTGTCAGGTAGGTGATATTCTCTTCCAGAGCCTGCAACTTTCTTAAGTATTCGGATTCAAGCATGGCGAAATCGCGTTCCTTCAGCGCGAATTGCCTGACACTCTGATCGGTCATCCGGGCGATCAGGCCCTGTACCATACCCTGCATGGCTTTCTCGAGAGCGGTTGTCCCATCACTGATCTGCTTTTGAACGTCGTCCGGAAGCGGAAACTCCTCGGGCCGCTCCACGTCTTTGATTGCGAGGTGGTTTTCCCAAACCTTACGGATCCTGGAAAAATTCCCCCTGCCTTCAAATGACTTGTGGATGTCGGTCGCGGTGATCTCGCGGCCGAGTTGTGACGTCAGGCTTTCACCAACATTGATGATTTTCTTGTCTGAATGGATGGGTGGGCGAGGCATGTCATACTCCTGTTTCTGTGACTGCAGGAGGGACCTGGGTGCGTTTCGCAAGACGGAAAAACAAACTTTCAAACTTTTCCCAATCTGTGAAAAGTAAGTAAAACCAGTCGGTATTTAAGTGTGTTTGTAAGTTTAAAACCTCGGAAGGTTTGTTTATAGGTAAGTCGGATTGGTTTGTTTGAAAGTCGATGAGGGCCTTGGGCGAGTTCGTGCTCGGCCAGATTTCCAGCCTGAAAACCAATTTAAGCCGATTTTTTCCGTGATCGGCGCGCGGGACGCAGTTCCCTGGGATGAAGCATACAGATCCCAGCGAATTCGCCCCGCACGACCAGATTTCGAACCTCTCTGCCGAGGAGTACTACAGTTTGCTGCACCCCGAGGACTCTCGGGGCCGGGCGGCGGTACTCAGCAAGATCGGACGGAATGAAGTGGAAACCCATTCCCTCGACCACGCCGGTATGATCGTGCAGATGCCACTGTTTCTTGATCATTCGAGCTTTCTTACCCTCAATCGGTTCTGGAAAGGACGAAAAGGCAATTCGCTTGCCGCTCTCAATGCCCTCTATGTCGACCTTGACTATTTCGATGCTCCGCGATGGCGCGGTAGATCCCAAGATGATGTGCAGGCCGCATATTCGGCGCATCTGCTAATTTCCAACATGCCGCAGCCCTCCGTTTTCATGCATACCGGCCGGGGCATCGCTGCGATTTGGCTAATCGAAGAAACCCCGGTTTCGGCGCTCAAACGATGGCAGGGGGCAATGCGCGCCCTGATTGAGTTCTCAGCATCCTTCGGGCCAGACAAGGCCTGCAGGGATGCGACACGCATTTTCCGCATTCCAGATACCGTCAACGAAAAGTCTGGCAAGGCGGTCCGTGTTTCCGGCGGCACCGGAAACCGGTATCGCTTTGATGTCCTGTCGGATCAGATCTATCGGGCCAGCGGAAGACCGACCCGGTCCGAACTGGAAGAGCGCAGAAAGCAGAAGAAGACACGGAAACGTGCCGACGCAGCGATGCCCAGGGGACTAACCCAATCACGGCGCTTCCAATTGATCCTTGATGATCTGGAGATCTTTCGGAACGCCAATGGCGGCGTGATCCCGACCGGCCTGCGAAACACGTGGCTGCATTTCCACGCGACCTGTCTCACGCACATTCTTGATGTCACTGACATCAAAGGGGAGGTGCAGAAGGCAGCCGCATTGGCAACGCCAGGCCTGACGCCATGCGAAATCAACGCGATCGCAAGGCAGGCTGAGGAAAAGGCGAGGCTCGTCAGAACGACCTCTGTCTGGAAGGACGGGCGATACCACTACAAGGGTTCGACGATCGCCGAGGGCCTGAGAGTCACGCCGGAAATGGCGCGCAATCTCGGCCTGCAACAAGTCATCCCCGACCAGGAAAGAAAACGTCGCAAGGCGGAAGCGGAACGGCAACACCGCTCTGACAATGGTGCCATGTCGAGGGCAGAATACCTTGCAAAAAACAGTATCTCCCGCGAAAAGCCCTGGACGAAGTTCGGCATCGGAAGAACAAAGTTTTACGAACTGAAAAGCGCTGGCATGCTCCCGTCACTGGCCTCAGACTGATGCCGGACAGGTCCGTGCCCGCTTCAGGGGCATAGCCAGAGGCCCTGGGCACACCCAGGGGAGGAACAAAACCCCCGCCCACCCACTCCAACAGGGCAAACTACCACAAATGGGACACCGCCATCAGCGAACAGCTCTCCGCAAGCAGCGGCCGACACCGACAAGTCCAGAAGAAGGAGAGACAATTACATGAGAGGCTCGGCAAGGCCATGATGGATCTTGCGTTACCGTTCGCACCCCTTGGGCCGAGAGTGCGAACGAAAGCGCAAGCCCCTCAGGAACCGGATCGAAACAGGTTCCATTTTCGAGAGTGTCGGTGCCCGGGCCAGTTGTGAGTGGCCGGGCCGGGAATGCCCAAGCCTCACCGGGTCTTGTAGCCGTGCGTATCCTGCGTTCGGCATTAGAGGAGAACACTTATTATGTTCGATCTAATTTCCCTGGCTCACGGGGAGCTGCAGGATTTTCTGCAACTCCATTCCGAAGCTCTTCAGAACGCATTGCTCCTTCTCGGCCGCACACCTGCTTTGAAAGCGACCAGCGCACTCATTGATGATGTCCGCAGCGCCGCGGCGCTCACCCGCCGTCTGCAACAAGGCCTGGAACGCCTGCATGAACTGCTCTCGGTCAAGCATATGCACGATTACAACCAACCGGAATCGGCTGTTAAGACCGAGCACTTCTACGATGTCAAAGCCATCGACTTGGTCAATCTGGGCTTGGCGCTGGCGTCAATCTCGCAATGCTAAACGTCTGCTGAACGCGAAAATCGCAGCGGTCCGAGAGACAGTACGAGTGTTGTCTGAATTCTGAATGGCATGAGATGGCAGGCGTGTCTTTCGCCATTCAGAATTTGGCATCAAACCATTTGAAAAATCTTTCTGCAAAAATTGATTTGAGCCATTTCCTCAAAACCGTCGCCTTAGGTGGCGGTTTTCGCAACCCAGGCAGCCCAACGACAAGCTGTCATTTACGAGGAAATCTGATGAACACAGCAATCATGATGATGGCAATGTATAACGCCCAGGCGATCATCGACTCTGAAACTGTCGCACGAGATTGGTTCAAACTTTCTGTCGGGAAGTTTCATGAGAAAATCCGAGCCGGGCAAATTCGGCTTCCGCTCGTGCTCATGGAGGAAGAAAGCCAGAAGTGTGCCAAGGGCGTCCATCTGGTTGACCTGGCGGACTACATTGATGCACGCCGCGCAGCCGCCGAGAAGGAACTGAAGCTGATGGGGCATTAAGATCAACATGACGACACTTATGCTGCTGCTGGCCCGCCATGATGGGCACGAAGAAATCCCCTTCCCTCAGATGGCAAGGGAGTATTTTGGGCTTGAACCGGAAGCTCTTGAGCGAAAGATCAAGAAAGGCATGATTAAATTCGACTTCTTAACCGACCAAAAGAAATCAATACGCACAAGCAGGGTGCCACTGCCCCAGTTGGCACATTACATCCAGCAACGACGTGCTGCGGCGGCGGCCAGGATGAAAGAATATGCGCCTGAATGAAGTTCTGCCTTATCAATCATCGCCTGAACCGCTGCACTGATAGCAGAGGTATTTATAGGCCTTCTGACTCCGTCTCGGCCTCAGCTCTCTCTTCCGCTTGCGCCAGCTCTACAAGAACTTTCGGCCGGTTTCTTTTGATACGGAGTGCCCGAAATCCGACCTCTTCATCGGCAAGTCGCTCAATTTCTTTCAATACCTGAAGCGCCCAGTCCTTTTCTGGTGCTAAGTCCCGCTCCAACTGATTTGAGCTGTAGCGGTTCTCCAGGGCATAATGAATGTCCCGCCAGTTCTCTCGCGGGGCACCCAGCCAGGTGTCCACAAATTTAGTTGGCGGAATTCCATGCAGCAGCGGAATGGTGGCGTAGGGGTTGGAACCGTTGTTAGTTGGGGAGACGGCCTCGAAGAAGCCCTTCGGGTCTTCAATGACCTTTTGCAGAAGCTCTCTCAGAATTTCGGGAAAGGTCCGCCGCAGCGCTTCTATGCGGGCTGCAATCAGGTGCTCCCATGTTTTCCTAAAGTAATCTTCGTGCCCTTGGCTCACCCAATACCCGAAACCATCATATGACCGTTCGAATTCGGCGCACCATCTCCAATCGGTTCCACGCGGTGGAAGAGTACCTTTCTTCAGTAAATCATCAACATAAGCCAAATTTTCCTTGAAAATATCTTCCACGTCGACGTCGATGATTTTCTGCTCAGCCATCATCATGCGCAAACAGAATATATGAAGCATTTCACCCGAATTCGTGACCTCCCTTTCATCGAATTGACGGTTCATACGCCCCAAAGCTTCATCAACAACTTCATCTTCCAAATCGTCGAAGTGGGAAATCACCTTCCATGGTGGAACATCCTCCGGGATCAAGAAGTATGAAGAGTTGTCGATAGACTCTCTTATTTGTTTCTCTGGAAACCGGCCGTTGACAAGCATGGCGCACAACACGTCGTCGTTCAAAACTCCACCTTCAAGATCAATTGTCGGATACTTGTCATCCGCTTCGATCAAGGCAGGTGTCTCAGGTGGATTATCCTTCTTTGCATGCACCCGCAGCATAAACCTTTGCCGTGCGCCACGCCTGTTTCGCAGGTCATTTTCCGACAGATGACCTGATCTCACCTCAATCTGGAAAGCCACGAAAGTCTTAGCCAGATCTTCCAGGGCAGCTGAATTCTTGCGATGTTCCTCACTCAAGACACCGTGCAGTCTGGTCAAGTCTTCGATCACATGGCGGAGAACACGGAGCGATTTGACCCGTGAACGTAGGAAAGTGTCTTGTATCTGAGCTCTATGATCAGATGCAAATTTCTTTGCCGATGGATTTCCGATATCCTCAAGGAAATGAGTCAATGCATCCTTGATCTGTGGCTCAACACGGATGCTCTGACCAAAGGTCTTCTCCTTCATAAGAAGAAATTCTTCGGCGAGCTTTTCGTCATGAGCAACGACAACGGCGCGAAACCCTAAGTGCTCAACGTAGGAATTGATCGCACCCAATACATCCTTGAGTTCGAGATCGCTGCGCTCCAGATCATCAAAAACAAGCGTTTTCGTGGGTTCAATTTCCCGCTTAAAGACCGCGTTGAAAACGCTTGGGATGGCGCCCGCTAAAGCCCATGGGCCTTTCATCCCTGCAACGACATCACTACCTTTGCCGATCATTTTCTCGGCTTTGGCCATGGTCGGAGCGGCGGCCGCGAACACCTCGGAATGAAGCTGTTCAACCGTCTGAACGCCGAAAAGGCTTACATACAGCCTATCTTCTTCGGGAATACAGTTCTTGACCTGATAGGTCTTGCCGGTACCCCAATCTCCTGTAACCAAAACGGCATAGCCTGGGGCCGTGAGGGTCGTATAGTAGCTCAGATATTCTTGCAGGTGGGACATCTCCGACAACTCTCCTAAATAAACTCTTTCGTTTGACGTTTCAGGGGCCTGGAGAGTTTCCGGCCAACCGTACTTGATCCACCGAAATACCTTCTGGATGACTTCCATACTTCATCCCAACTGGGTAAATTGTAACGAATAACAAGAGCTTGGTGCTACGAATGGTGCTACAAAATCCAATAGCGTCCCAAAAACCTAAGAAAACAAAGGGTGTCGGAAAGCGTCGCCCCCATCCATCATCGGGGCGACAGAGAGGCGGGCCGCCGTTTCAACATTTATGTTCAAGTACTTATCCAAACTTCGCGATTGCAACCTTCTGACTGCACTTCTTGTGATTCCCTTGGGTTTTCCCATGTTTCGGGAAGTTCTCCGAGATCGATTGCTACCCAGTAGCAATACGCGACCAACCAATAACGTTCGAGCCAGACCCGCGCCAAGGTCGGGCCATCCAAGCGAATCCGGCCAACTCCGACTTATTCCACTTACGCAGCTTCCGGCCAGATCGAAGTGGCACCAAATTCTTAAAAATCAACAATGAAAGGGCACCCGATGTCTCAATAGGCACAACATAGCTCAGCGCAACTGCTTCAGCAAATCTCCCGTGACCGCTCAACCGGCTCTCCATTTGCCACACTAGCCGGATTACCCTCGAAGGCACGAACCGATGAGGAGCCCAAGCCGAGTGCCGAGCGCATTTAGCGAAGCAAAGCCAATGAGTAAATGTGTTGGTCGGATCGCTACCATTACATGTTTGTTATGATAGTGTGGGCTCGAAATTACGAGCTTGACCGCCTCCACGTATTCCTTTGCAGTTGCGTATCTGGTGCAAGCTTCACGATTCAATTTCGTAGGCTCCATGCAAAAATGCGCCATTGAGAATGGGAGTTATGGGGGCCGCCTTCAAGTCAACGAAGGGCTCGAACCGGTGATACCGCGCTACCAGTGCTCAAATGACCAATGCGGTGGAGCACCAGGATGCTCTCGGCCCGAAGCCGACATTCAAGTATCCACGGATTAGGGGATGTGCTGCGGTGCGGAAGGCGGCATGGACACCGTTTCACCGCTTACTTCACTTAGCTTAAACCGGCTGCGATATTGGAAAACGAAAACTTAGGCGGCGTCTTGCAGAGGCACCCCATTATCTTCCATGCCAATTGGCACGACAAAATAGAATTCGCTCCCTGCACCCTCGACACTGGTAACGCCGATATCACCACCATGGGCCTCAACAATGCCCTTCGAAATAGCCAAACCCAATCCTGTTCCTCGGTGCTTTCGCGTGTTTGACGAATCGACTTGCGTAAACTTATCGAAAATCCTTACGCAATCTACTTTTGAGATACCGCAACCCGAGTCCGCGACGTCAACCCGCACCGACTGGGCTTCCTTTCTAACAGAAACGACAATCTTTCCGCTTCTCGGTGAGAATTTGACTGCGTTTGACAGTAAATTTCGGACAATCTGGGCTATTCTATCGGGATCGACATGGGCGACGAGCGGCCCATCTACTCCTGAATAGAAATATTCCACATTTTGTTCTGTATCATAAGATTTCATTGTCTCAATTTCATCTTTTACAATGCCGACAATATCAGATGGTCGCTTGGTCACCTCAAGGTTTCCGGTGTCAATCCGCTCAAAGTCCAATAGATCATTCACGAGAAGATTTAGAATATTTGCGTTCTTTGCCGCCATCCCCACCAATCTTTCTGCGGCGCCCGATAAGTCAATTATCTTTCCTGATTTTAACATTTCGAGGGAACCTTTTATCGAGGTCAAAGGCGTCCGCAATTCATGGCTGACCGTGGAGATAAATTCGCTTTTGCTTTTGTCTGAGGCCATTGCGCGTATCTGAGCATGCTTCAACTGTTCATTATTATGTTTGAGGCGTCGGAACATAACCCATAAACCAGCCGATGGAACAGACAGTGCTAATAGTACCATGCCGGCCATCACCGCGCCGACGAAAGCATATTCAACTTTCACGGCCGCTGTCTTGCTCGTTTGATCCATGTAGGTCTCAGCGATCGCAACTAACCGGCCGCCGTCGTATACTGGCAGGTAGGTTTCGCTATATAAGTCAGGCCGATTGGGCTTCGAGTGCCCGCTCTCTACCGTAGTATAGGCCTCGCCGGATTTCACAACGGATGCGGCAATAGCATTATGCTTGCCCAAACTTTCGCCTGTAGCGGTGGGATCATCTGATTCGAAGCGTAGCACCCCTTCGGGACTGAAGATCTTGAATCGAAAGACTCCGCCAAAGCTAGCGAGATCTCGGAATGCGTCCCAATTTTCTGGTTTAATCGGCGCCCCGACAGCCAAGGCAGCTATTTCAGGAACTTGTTTTACGGCAAATTCCGCCCACTCGAGTGACCTCCGAGACGCATCACGTTGCACCCCATGGTGAACCATAACTGTGACGATCTGATAGGTCGCAACTGCCAACAGGATAAAAAACCCGATAGTAAATGCTACGACAAATTTGGGCTCAATACGAGCGGGCGCATTGCTTGTTGGGACCGTAGTTGCGTTAGCGCTATGGGCAGTGCTGTAAATTTTTGTCATTTGCTCTTCCTCATGTCCATGCGCCGCTTTCGAAGTATGGCCAAGTTGGGTCATTCGGCGTTAAATTTTCTTGCGTTTCTGCGTTCTTGCTAACTAAGCTGCCCTTTCCATTAGTTAGCGAATTAGACTAAATTGCGGCCCACTCGGCGCTTACTCACGGCATTTGGTGGATCGGCTCAATGATGAAGCTTTCTGAGGCTAACTTTCGAATTTTGCAGATCGATTTGTAGGGCAGCGAGGCCGTTGAGGGACTTAAGACTTCGGGCAAAGTTGTAGCCTGCCATGGGTCGCCACGATGCGTGTGTCGTTGATAATTGCTGTCGTAATGGTAGCATTTGAAAACTCAACCCGCTGTTGCGGACGGCAGAAAGTCCGCAGATCGACACTCTGGCTGACAAATTGCTGCACGACCCACGAACGTCTCCTTCGACGGGCGGCACTGCAGCATTGAGAAGTCGCAGGTGATGCCGCAACTGGGAATAGCTTTAAGCTTGGCACGGTTAATAAGGGCTCGAAGCTGACCTCGGATGCGTTGCAGCATCCTGTGATATGCCGGCTCGGTCAACGTCGGGTTGTCGATGTGGGAGTGATTATCGGATCGGAGGATCAGTCATGAAAACACAAAACTCACCTGCCATTCGCGCGCTTCGCCCTGTCTGGAACGAGGGCCGCAGTGTCGGTCAGAAACGCCCATTGAAACCCGTGCGCTTCGAGATTTCCGAAGGAACCAGAGCCTCGCTCGCGAAGTGGATGGAACACCCGCTGATGGTTTGGTCAGAGTACCTATGGCCCGGGCGCTTTCACGAGCGGTTGCACATTTCGACCCGCCAGTTTGCCCGCATTGTGCGGAAATGGGTTTCATCGATTGGTTTAGAAGTGACGGCTTATGGCACTCACTCAATGCGCCGCACGAAAGTCACGTAGATATACAAGAAGGCGGGTATCTTGCGCGCAGTTCAGCTTCTATTGGGTCACACCAATATGGACAGTACGGTGCGCTATCTCGGCGTTGAGCTGGAAGATGCCCTCGCAATCGCTGAAGCCTTCGAAATTTGATGATTTGGGCCGTTCGAGGCACCGTGCAGCATAACCCGCGGATAGAACTCCGGTGAGCGGTTACGCTGTGTATATTCGGTTTTGCAGAATGGCTTCAGGCCTTCTAAGACGGTGCCGATAAGCTATAATTTATGGTGCCACACCAAAAAGGGCGTGCAAGCAAGCTCGGGTAGACTTTGGGTTTCACCCAACCTCTAATTGCGTTAGATAGTGTCTGTTTCTCTAATCGGAGGCTCTGACTGCTTTCAGCAGTTAGACGCAGCATGGAGCCGGAACATTGAGTTTTACAGTGCCTGGTTCAGACCAATTGCCCCACACCTTGAACGACTATTACAGCCGCGCAAGTGCAGGCATGGGCCCGCACAACCGAGCGTATTTTTTGGCCGGTTCTGGCGATGAGCAGACCGCTTCCGCCAATGAAACCGCTTTTCATCAGGCTCAGGTCATGCCACGGATGCTGCGCGATCTGCGGGGCGGGTCGACAGAAGTGTCGGTGCTGGGGCAAAAGCTTGCTGCGCCGTTGTTAATTGCGCCCTTTGCCTATCAGCGATTGCTGCATAACGAAGGCGAAACCGCAACGGCCCGCGGGGCCGAGGCCCAGTCGATCAAGATGGTGCTAAGCGCGCAGAGCAGCGAACCGCTTGACAGCGTGCGCGCCAGCGGCCCCGGCAGTGATTGGTTCCAACTGCATTGGATGGGCAGCCGGGAGACCACTCAGGCGCTTGCGCAAATGGCATTGGCCGCGGGTTTCAACAGGTTAATCCTGACCATCGATGCGCCAGTTCAAGGGGTGCGAGACCGTGAAATCGAGGCACAGTTTCAACTGCCGCCCGATGTCAGCGCTGTCAATCTCGCACAGTTCGCGCCGCCCGCCTTCACGCGGCGCGAAAACGCGCAGTCGATCATTTTCGATCACATCGCCGAAACCTTGCCCACATGGGCTGATGTCGCTTGGCTAATCGAGACGCTACAGGTTCCGCTACTGCTGAAAGGTATCCTGCATCACGAAGATGCGGCGCAGGCGCAGAGGATCGGGGCGGCGGGCGTCATCGTCTCGAACCACGGGGGCCGGGTGCTGGACCGGGCGCCCGCGACGCTAAGCGCCCTGCCTGCGATCGTCGACAGGGTTGGGCCCGACTACCCCGTGCTGATGGACGGGGGAATCCGGCGCGGGGTCGATATCCTGATTGCGCTGGCCCTCGGGGCAAAGGCCGTTCTGGTTGGGCGTCCCATCGCCTGCGGCTTGGCGGTGGCGGGCGATCTGGGGGTCAGCCACGTGCTGCGCCTGCTGCGCGATGAATTGGAGATCGCCATGCTGCTAAGCGGTTGTGCGACGGTGCAGGACATTCATCGCGATATGGTTCACCTGAAGCTGTAGCGCAGCGGGATGATCAGAGTGAACTCCTTACCGGTCAGATAGTTTGGCGGCGTGGGCATCTTTTCCAGTTTCGTCACCGTCTGAACGGCAGCCGTGTCGAGGACGTCCGAGCCGGAGCTTTGCGCGACTTCCGCCGAGAGGAGCGCGCCATAGCGGTCCAGCGTAAAGCGCACCTGTACCTCGCCTTCGATCTTGTCGCTGCGCGCTTTGGCCGGATAGGTTTTTGCGCCGCTGATCAGCAGAACGATACTTTTCTGCCATTCGCGGATTTCCTCCGTCTGCTCTGCGGTCAGACCCTCGCTTTCGGCCTTGGCAGTCTCGGCCACAGTCTCGGCCTCAACCCCGGCGACGGACTGCTCAGAGGCTTGCCGATCCTCTGCACCGACTTGGCTTTCCGCGTCGATCTGTTCGGGGTCTTGCTCGGTGGCGACCTCCTCGGCCACCTCCTCCGTCTCGGCGTCGGGCTCGGGTGCGGCCACGCCGAACTTCAGGCTTTCGTCTTCGACCTCATAAGGAATTTGGTTCAGGATCGGTTGTTCGGCGGCTTTTGCGGCCTCCAAGACTTCGGGGCTTTCGGTCACGGTGGGCGCCTCCTGTGCCTCGACCTGCGCCACACTGTCTTCTTGCAAAGCCGAAGGGGCCGCGATGATGTCCGACAGGTCGAACATCATGGCCCCGGTGATACCCTCAGCCTGTGGTTCAGCCCGTTTGTCTAACGCATCGTGATCCAACAGCAAGACAGGAAGGCCGGCATGCAGGGCACCGCTCAGCACGATGGCCGCACACCAGAACAGCGGCTTGGCGCGGCGTGACGCGTAGGTCAGGCTCACTGTGCTGGCTCCGTCTGTGACGTGCTGGGGGCGCCCGCCTCTTCGACGTTTTCATCCAGCCCGACCAGTCCAACCTTAAGAAAACCATCGGCCCTCAGGATGTTCATCACCCGCATGAATTCACCATAGGGCACCGATTTGTCCGCGCGGATGTAGATGCGCGTGTCGCGTTTTTGCAAGGTGGCAATGCCGATGTCGATATAGAGCCTGTCATGCGTCGTGGCCCTCTCGCCCACCGATAGCGAGAGGTCTTCGGTGATGGAGACAAACACCGGATCACTGGGCCGTTCCGGCGCTTCGGCCACCGCCACGGGCAGCTCCACCGGGATGTCGACCGTCGACAACGGGGCTGCGATCATGAAGATGATCAGCAGCACCAGCATGACGTCGATAAAGGGGGTGACGTTGATCTCACTATTTTCGCTGAGATCGCCGTCGTCGTCACCGCGCAGTCGTGCTCCCATGCTACTTACTCCGCCGCCGGGGCCGAAACGGCCCCCAGACGGAAGGCGGGCCGGCTTTCAGCGGCCTCGGAGGTGGCAAGGTCCAAATCCCGCGACAAGGTTCGCTCGACCAGCGCGCCCGCATCTGCCAGCATGACCTTATAGCCCCCCAGCCCCCGCGCCATGATGTTGTAGAAGATGACCGCCGGGATCGCCGCGACAAGGCCGATGGCCGTCGCCAGCAGCGCTTCGGCGATACCGGGGGCGACGATGGCCAGATTGGTGGTATTGCTCTCCGAGATCGAGATGAAGCTGTTCATGATCCCCCAGACGGTGCCGAACAGCCCGACAAAGGGCGCTGTCGAACCGACGATGGCCAGCACCCCTGCCCCGTGCCCCATGCGTCTGGCGGCCCCGGCCTCGATCCGAGCGATTTCCGAACCGGCGCGTTCCTTGATCCCGGGCTTCAGCGCAGCGCCGTTACCCGAGGCAGCGCGTTCGCGCTCGGCCGCCCGCACCATCTGCCCCATGACGCCCTTGCGCTTAGCAAAGATTTCGCGGGCCGCGACGAGCGACCCTGCCCGGTCCAGAGCACGGTACCGGCGGCGCAGTGCCCCGCGTTCCCATCGCAGGATCAGCACCCGTGCGACGAAGATCACCCATACCAGCGCCGAGGCAAAGAGCAGCGACAGCATGACACCTTTGACGACCCAGTCGGCCGCCATGAACATTCCCAAAGGCGACATCTCGTCATGCTCGGCTCGCTCAAGCAGCGTCGTTAGTGTCTCGAGATCAAAGGCGACGGCGGGGGCCGCGACGACACATAGGGTGACGGCGGTAAGGATCGGGGAAAGTTTCATCGTTCAGGTCTCGGCCCATGTGCGGATAAGGTTATGGTAAATGCCCGTGAGGCGCACCGTTTCGGGATCATTGGCCCCGATGCTGTTGCTCAGGGATTGGATCGACTGATCCAGATCGAACAAAATACGGCGGTTTGCGTCAGAGCGGATCATGCTTTGCAGCCAGAAAAAGGACGAGACGCGCGCACCGCGCGTAACGGGGGTAACCTCATGCAGGCTGGTGGCCGGATAGAGGATCATATCCCCTGCTGGCAGTTTCACGGTCTGGCGGCCATAGTGATCCTCGATCACCAATTCACCGCCGTCGTAGTCTTCCGGTTCGCTTAGAAACAACGTCATTGAGAGGTCCGTACGCAGCCGTTCCTGCGTCAGCGGGTTCATCCGAATGGCATTGTCGATATGCGCGCCAAAGGTCTCGGCCTGCGCGTATTTATTGAACATCGGCGGCAGAATTTTTGCGGGCAGCGCGGCAGACAGAAACAGCGGATCACTGGTCAGCTTTTGCAAGATGAACTTGCCTAAGGTCTGCGCCGTGTCCGAGGTTAGCGGCAATTGTTGGTTGCGTTTGACCTCCCGTGATTGCGCGCCTGCGGTTTTGGCCCCGTCCTCCCAATCAGCTGCATCAAGATGCGCGCGGACCTGTTTGACGTCGTCTTTGCTCAGGATCGAAGGGAGTGTGATCAGCATATCATACCTCTTGTTGTCAGCGGGCAACCCCACGAGGGCTGCCCGCCTCGATGGTTGCGGTTTAGAACTTCATTTCCAGAGAGAAGGAAACTTCACGGCCCGGCGCGACATAGGTGAATGGCGTGCCCGAACGGTAGGCGGCGTCATAGACCGTTTCATCCGCGACGTTGGTGACTGCCATCTTCAACATAGTGTTGTCCGCGACTTCGTATTCACCCAGCAAGTCAAAGGTAAATGCGTCGGGAATGGACCGGCCATTGGCGGCCACGCTGCCCAGATCAATCGCACCTTGATAGTTCACACGCCCGCCCAGCATCAGCTTGTCGGTCACCTGATAGGTGGCGAGAAGATTCAGCTGCTCATGCGCAACGTTCGCCACCGAGAGGCCGATGTTGTCG
>Ga0209345_10000205_pt1 | contig 83712 bp, 79 predicted proteins | sample Cruoilmetagenom7_FD_187294 | JGI IMG/M metagenome (GOLD analysis project Ga0209345, IMG submission 187294) | Oil polluted marine microbial communities from Coal Oil Point, Santa Barbara, California, USA - Sample 7 (SPAdes) (version 2) | ecosystem: Environmental > Aquatic > Marine > Oil seeps ... | reverse complement strand
CTTGAATAAAACATATACCGTATCTTCTTGGGGAGGTAACTTGCAAAATGCAGGTGAAAATCTTCAAAAAGATAAGATTAGACCAGTATACGATGTAACGCGTGATTACATTAAAAGACAAAAAGTTGTTGATGTTAGTAACGCAGGGAATGTTACTTTAGTTGATTATGATTGTGGTTGTCCTGTAAAAGGTTCAACAAGCTGTTAAGCAGTTACACTAAAAAAAGGGAAGAAAGATGAAAAAAAATATGATTAAATTAGCAGCAGGTGCTGCAGCGGTTCTACTAATGAGTACATCAGCTCAAGCTGGTTATACAATGAAGAAAAAAGTTGGTGATGTTGATACTAAACTTACTTTCTTTGGTTTTGCACAACTTGAAGCAGTTGGCGGAGATGGTATGAAAATAAAAGAGAGTGGTTCAATTGATGAAGCTAATTCTGATCTTGCATTTAGAGCACAACGTATTCGTCTTGGTTGGAAGTATGTAGCTGGAAACGTTCGTGGTAAAGTTTTCTTAGATTTTAATCAAAATGCCACCGGAGCAAGTGACCATACTGATGGTGATGCAATACCTAAGTTAGTAAAAGATGCATTTATATCTTATGTGGTTGACCCTGCTTTTGTTGTTAAGTTAGGTCTCATTAAAATGCCAAATGGTATGAGTTTTACAATGCCAGGATGGAATCTTGATATTACTGAACGTGGTTTTGATAAGTCTTTAGCGTTAGAGAGAAATACAGGTTTAATGTTCTCAGGTCGTGATATAGGTTTTGGAAATAATGGTAAGGTTGATGGTTTTGAAATGGGTCATGAGCGTCCATGGAAAGGTTTTGGTTATGATGTTATGATTGCTAACCAGGCAAGTAGAAGTGCGGCTCTAAAAGGTTCAGCTGGTAATGGTTCTACTGAATTTGGTGGTAACTCATATGCTGTACGTGGTATGTTTGATTGGACGGAAAAACTTCACCTTGAAGCTTCATATGCTAAAAGTGAAAATGCAGATGGTGGAGATGCTTTAGCGACTAGTGGTGAAGATTATTCAAACATCAATATTGGTTTAGACTCAAACTTAGGTGAATTAAGTCTTAAAGCTGAATATTATGATGCAAAAAACATTGAAGGTACTAAGGATTATGATGAGCAAGTACTTACTGCTACAGCTGGATATTTTGTTACTCCATCTTTAGAACTTGTGGCTAAACATTTACAAGGTAGTGCAACAAAAGGTACTGGTGCTGTAGAAACAGATTTAGGAAATACTTACTTAGGTTTTAACTATTTCATATCTCAACCTAAAGAAGATTTCTCTCGTAAATCTAAACGTGGAAGAAATCAGCATAAAGTTGTATTTAACTACATCGTAGCAAGTGGTGACGGTGCAAGTGAAGGTGCTGATAAGTGGACTGGTCTAAGTGGTTATAGAGACGATGCCTTTATAGCTCAGTACCAATTCAAGTTCTAGAGATAAAGTAAAAAGGGTTACGCTTTGAAATCACTTCTAATATGTATAGTGTTTATTCATTCTCTCCTCGCGTATGACTACTCTTTAGAACCAAAGAAGGTTAGTGAGTCAACTCACTGCTTCTTTGGTCTTAGCGAAGTGATGGACGAGCGTAACAATGGCAATATGTCAAACTCCTGTTTTGTTAATATGGGGGCTAGCTATCTTGTGATAGATAGTGGTCCTACATACCAGTATGCTATGCAAGCATATGCAAAAATGAAACAAATCAAAAATCTTCCAATATCTTATGTTATAAATACTCACGTTCATGATGACCACTGGCTCGGTAATGCTTACTATGCTGAGATAGGTGTGAAAATAATAGGATCTAGTGCGTTTAAAGATGAAGTAAAAGTGGAAATGACAAGAATGCAAAGAAGAATTACTCCAGAGGCTTATGCTAAAACAACACAGGAATTTCCTTCTGTTTTTGTTGAAGAGACAATGCTTTTGACTATAGACAATAAGAAAGTTCATTTAATAAGTGTAAATCAAAAAGCTCATACAGAGAGTGATCTTTTAGTTTATATTCCAAATGAGAAAATGATTTTTGTTGGAGACTTAGTCTTTAACGATAGATTGCCATCGATTAGGGATGGCAATCTACAAGGCTGGCTTGATGCACTTGATGAAGTGCGTTTGATGGATGTCAATTTTATCATTGGTGGACATGGTAAAATAGTTAACAGAAGCTCTATAGATATGACATATAACTATATAAAAACCTTAAGAGAAGAGGTATCTGCATCTATTGATGATGGAGTGGAGATAGCAGATGCTGTCAATATGATAAAAATGCAAAAGTTTAAAGATATAAATTTTTATGACTCTATGCATAGACAGAATGTCGAAATAGCCTATAGAATGTTGGAGTGGGAAAGTGAATAGATTTATTTTAGTATTGCTGTTGAGTATATCATCGCTCTTTGGCGTTGAGTTTCACTCATATGAAGAGGCTTTAAAACTGCAAGAGAAGACAAAAAAAATTATTATGATTGATGTTATCCGCACTGGATGTCACTACTGTGAAGATATGGAAAAAAAAGTTTTTCAAAACAGAGTTATGGCTGAGTGGTTAGATAAGCGTTTTATAGCAGTGAAGATGAACTTAGATAAAGAGGAGCTTCCTCTTGGAATAAAAGTCGACTTCACGCCTACTTTTTACTTTTTAAACAGCGAAAAAGCGATAGTGAAAAAGATTCCCGGTTCATGGAGTATAGAAGATTTTAAAGATTTAACAAAGGATATAAAATGATAGGAAATAAAATAAGAAATTTTACGTTGATTTTACTAAGTCTTTGTATTATCTCACCAGCTGACACAGAGTATGCAGAGCCTAAACCATCCTTTGATAACCCAAGACAGATTGTCTTTTCGGTTACTGAGGATTCTCCACATGCGCTTGATCATATACTCAGTGTAGCGAACAATGTTTTAAAGTATTACGGGCCTGAAAATGTGCAGATGAAAATTGTTGCATACTCGAGAGGTCTTAAGTTACTCTATAAAAAGAACAGAACTACTGCAGTCCGTGTAGATGCACTTATGCAGTATGAAGTAGAGTTTATAGCTTGTGGCAATACAATGAAAACATACAAAGTAGATGAGAGTGAACTAGTCGAAGGCTCTGTAGTAGTGACAGCAGGTGTTGTTGAATTACTTGAGAGTGTTAAAAAAGGCTGGGTATACATTAAACCTTAGGGAAAATAGGAATAAATATGATAAGAATTAAAATTCAATACAGGGAGGCACTAAATGCCGAGTCTTAGAAAAATAATAATATTAGCGGTTGCATTTATATGTGCAGTATCACTGCAGGCAAAGGGTGACTTGCACCTGTTTGAAGTAGATAATAAAGCGGGTAAAATTACGACAGTAATGATAGAAGAGGCTTTTGTCAGTAATGGCTACTCTTTAGGTGTCAACTCGGAGATGAATGGACCATTTCAAAAGCAGTTTGCTAAAACTACTTTTAAGGTTTTTACACTTTTGACTGTATACCATACAAAATTATCTCAAGATTTAGTCAAAGCACATCCACAAGCGGGTGTATTTGTACCGATGGGTGTTGGTATCTATCAGGCAAAAAATGAAGATACTCTCCATGTATCAATTCTTACAGCAGAGGCGCAGGCTAAAATACTTGGAACTGATGATAAGATTCTTAAAAAGATAGAATCTGCAACTTTAGGTGTTATAAAAAAAGTTATGCCAAATGCTAAACATACTTTGAGTGAAGATAGTTTACAAGAGTCTCGCTCACTTGTTACAAGATATGAGTTAGATCTAGATGGTGAAGATTGGGAAGAGATGAAAGAGGAGACAGAGATGAACTTAGAGTCTGGTTTTGAGCCTCTAGGATTTGTTATGCCTGGTTTTGTCGACTTTAATGAAGAGTTAACTGAAGATGGTGCTGAGAGTCCATTTGATTTTTATGACACGTACTCTATCTGTAAACTCAAAGTTATCTATACGGTAGCATTAACAAGACCAGAAGCATCTGCATTTGCTCCTTGTACAGTTATGGTTTACAAGAAAAAAGATGAAGATAAAATAGTGATGGGATTCCCAGCAGTATATAACTGGATGAGTTCTGCCAAAGTGCAAGATAAAGAGGCTCACGCTGTACTTATGAAAGCGCAGGAAGATTTTGAGTCTATTTTAAAAGATATAACTGAATAAAGGATATCGCTATGAAGTTTTTATTATATATTTGTCTTCTTATGGGTTTAGCTTATGCAGAAGAGGGCGTTAAGAGTGTTGTTTATGATTTAACTACTGGTGATATTAAAGTGTTTGAGAAAAAGGTTTTATCTGGAATAGCAAATACAAAATCACACTATGAGTCTCAACTAGAAGAGCTTCAAGCTACTGTAGTTATACATGGTGGGGCATATAAATTCTTTATAAAAGATCTCTCCTCTTCACCTTTTAAAAATGATACAGATTTAAATAAAGCCCAAAAAGAACTAGGTAAAAGGCTTGCCTCTATGGCAGAAATTTATGGTGTAGAGTTTTTAATGTGTGAAATTGGAATGAGGAAACTTAAAATAGATAAAAAGAGTCTTTACAAGTTTATAAAACTAGTTCCAAACTCGACTATAGGCTTGATTGATAAGCAAAATGAAGGTTTTGCTTACTTGCCAATTTCTAAGTAAAGATAAAATAGAAACATATTTTATCTCTACACTTAAATCTTCACAAAATCTTCACATTTACTATGATATAATTTTTCTCATAAAAGGAAAATAATGAAAAAAATTGCTTTAATACTACTATCAATTATGACACTCTCTGTATATGCAGCTGACTTTTTAATGCCAGATGAGGCTTTTAAACCACATGCTGTTTTAAATATGGAGATGGAGATAGAAGCCGATGTTGAGATCGCGAAAAATATCTATCTTTACGCTGATAAACTAACACTAGAAGTGACAAGTGACAATGGTGTGAGTATCAAAAATATTGTTTCTCCTACTAGCGTTGTACATCATGATGAGCAGGTCTATTTAGAGTCACCTCGCTTTGTGGTGGAGTTACAAAGAGATGCCGAGATAAGTGGAGTGCAAACTGTTACGTTTAAAATTTCCTATCAAGGGTGTTCTGAGCAGGGTTTATGTTATGAGCCTTTAAGCAAAGAGTACAGTTTCGATGTAGATACTTTAGCTCTGAGTATTGCCGAAAAAAGTCAAGGGACTCAAGAGATAGCTACTCAAAAAGATGAAAAAGTAGAAGAGACAAAAGAGCTCTCAGCAACTGATGCTATTGCAAATACTATAAAATCAGGAAATGTACTGTTTATACTTGCAACCTTCTTTGGTTTTGGTCTTCTTTTAGCGATGACTCCTTGTGTATTTCCTATGATTCCTATTATATCTGGGCTTATTATCTCTCAAGGTGAAGGATTAACGACAAGAAAAGCATTTATGCTTTCAATTGTATATGTTTTGGCGATGGCCGTGGCTTATACTATAGCTGGTGTTTTAGCTGGTCTTTTTGGAGCTAATCTACAGGCCGCTCTGCAGACGCCATGGGTTATCTACTCCTTCTCTTTTGTATTTGTAGCGCTTGCATTTAGTATGTTTGGGTTTTATGAACTTAAACTTCCAGACTCTTTTGTAACAAAAGTAAGCTCTGCAAGTCATGGTTCAGGCTATGTCGGTGTCGCTATTATGGGATTCTTATCAGCTCTTATTGTTGGACCTTGTGTTGCTGCACCTTTAGCGGGAGCTCTTGTCTACATCGGTCAAACTGGTGATGCAGTTCTTGGTGGTTTAGCTCTGTTTTTTATGAGTATAGGTATGGGTGTTCCACTTATTGTTGTAGGTGTGAGTGCAGGTAAGTTTATGCCTAAACCTGGAGCTTGGATGACGATGGTAACAGCAATATTTGGTGTTATGATGCTAGGTGTTGCTATCTGGATGCTAGAAAAAATAGTAGACTCATCTATCACTATGCTTCTTTACGGATTTTTAGGTATCGGGTTTTCTCTTTATCTTGGTGCACTTGATAGGGAAGGGCATGTCTTTAAACGCAGTGTAGCTATGATTATATTTATATACTCAGTGATACTTTTTATAGGTGTTTTAGGTGGCTCATCAAGTATGATAAAACCACTAGAGTTTTTAAAACCACAAGGGCTCAATGCTCCATCGCAAACACAGAGTAAAGAGCTTGAATTTACAGTGGTAAAGTCTATAGAGCAACTCGATACTGTTTTAGAAAAGAATAGAGGCAAAAAAATCTTGCTTGACTTTTCCGCTGAGTGGTGTGTTGCGTGTAAAGAGTTTGATGAGATAACATTTGCAGATGAAAAAGTTAAAGCTAAAATGAATGAGTTTGTTTTAGTGCGTGCTGATGTAACTGATAATGGCGAAAATGAGAAAACACTGAGCCAAAAGTATGGTGTTTTTGGTCCTCCTGCAATTTTATTTTTTGATGAAGAGTCCAATGTGCAAAAATCTAAAACAGTGATAGGGTTTGTTGATCCAGATGATTTTTTACTGCATCTGGAAAAACTTTAGAGAGCTCCTATGAAGAAAATATTTTTAATAACAGTTCTGTTCATTACATCTGTTTTTGCAAATATAAATTGGGCAAAAAATATTGAAGATGCGTATACTATTGCAGCAAAAGAGAACAAAATAGTTATGGTAATGCTCTCTCGAAAAGAGTGTCCTGCCTGTGAATATATGGATGGAATTGTTTTTGAAGATAAAAAGTTCATGGACTTTTTTAATAAAGATTTTATAGCTCTACATATAGACATACATGAAGATTTTGTACCTGAAGGACTAGAATATTTTGCAACGCCAACATTCTACTTCGTAGACTTTAATGAAAAAGTACTCTACAGAATTAACGGAGCGCATAACTCTAAAGAGTTTACAGAGAAGTTAGAAGAGGAAGTTAAGCCTCTACAATAGCTGCAACTATTGCAGCACTTCCATGTTCTAGGTATTTTCTTAAATCTTTAGAGTCAAGTAAGAACTTCTCTCTGTTATAATTTTTATAGGCATTTAAAAGGTTTTCAACAGTAACATCCTCTTGAAGAAACTCTGGATGCATCTCTCTACCTTGATATTTTAAGAACATTATATTTCCTAATCCTACCTGTTTAATTTTTGCTAATTTACTGACAATGAAATAATCAATAGGCTTTGCAATATAGCTTAAAATAAAGGGAATACCAATTAAAGAAGCCTCAAGAGTGGCAGTACCACTGCAGATAAAACCAAAGTCAGCCTTAAGCATCTCTTCATGTGCATTTTCTCTTACTTCAAACCCAGAGATATCACCATAAAGTGTTGCTATCTCTTCTTGGGAAAATATTTTTGGAATAACAAGAATTGCCTTTACGTGTAAAAATCCTCTGAGTTTTCTATATACTGGCATAAGTTTAGAAATTTCAGCCTTTCTACTACCAGGCATAAAAACGATAGTTTCAACTTTTTCATTGAGCTCTGTTTTAAACTCTGTTATTTGATCTAGTAGTGGGTGTCCCACATACTCTATTGGAGCTATTTGAGAGTAGTAATCTTTTTCAAATGGCAGTATTGAGCATAGCTTGTCAACGGTTTGCTCTAAAACTTTTATGCGACCTCTCCTCCATGCCCAAGCCTGGGGTAAGATATAATAAATTATCTCTTTGTTTGGATTGAGTTTTTTGATTTTTTTTGCAAGAGGAAGGTTAAAACCAGAGGAGTCGATTAAAAGAACTTTATCAACACCCTCAATGAGTTCTGCCATCTGTGTATTGAGCTTAAAAAAGAAAGGAAGTTTTGCTATTGCATCTACAAAGCCCATAACTGCTATACTTCTTAAGTCAACTATAGGTTTTCCAAGCTCTTTATCAAAAATCCCGATAAATTCGACATCTTCACTAAGCTCTTTTTTTAAAGACTTTAAATGAACGTTAGCAGAGTGTTCTAACGCTGAAACTAATATTTTCATGATCCACCATCCCCGTGAGTTTGAAAGCTATCATCATAACGTTCGGCTAAGTTATCATCTTTATACTCATTAAGAAAAGTTGTAAGATAGTTTATATCTTCATCACTTAGCCCAACCGCAAACGCTATCATCATATCTTGTTGTTGATTGTCTGACATTTTATCACGAAAACGGTTTAACTTGTATGTTAAATAGCCTTTTGCTCTATTTGCAAGGTAGGGATACTTATGTAAACCCTCTGCTTTATTGCCGTGACAGCTAAAGCATCCCTTCTCCATATAAAGTTTTTTACCCTTTTGATATGAAGAATTTGCAAATAAAAATGTTGTGATTAAAAAAAGTATAGTTATAAAACGCAACCATGAACCTTCAAGCTTTGTATTGAAATTGTACTGTTATTATATCTAAATTTGTGATATTCAGATTTATAAAGTAAAAGCTTCTTTCTCTGTTAGTTGGTTTGGTAATAACTAAAAACAGTTTAATACTTTTTTTATAAGCCTTTATATATTATAATCTCATTATTACATAGAAGGTGGTCTGAAAATGGTTATATCAAATGCAATTATTTGTGATATAAATGGCGAGAGAGAAGCTGATGTTCGTATAGTAGATGGAATTATTACTGAGATTGGTGAATTTTTAAGTGATGATAATATTACAAGTGCTAATGGCGCATATTTTCTGCCATCACTATTTGATACGAATGTAAGACTACAAGATGCTACACTGAACTCTAAAAACATTAAAGCTATTTCAAACGAAGCACTCAAAGGTGGAGTAGGGCATATTATATTAAATGCAGACTCTAATCCTGCGATTGATAATGAGATAGTTTTAGAGTTCGCTCAAAACTCTTTAAATGATTTAGATGGGGCAGACATCGATTTAATGCTTAACACCCTTCAAGAAGATTCTACATTGAGTAATATAGCTATTCTTTTAAAACGTGGTGCAGTTGCTCCATATATGAGTACAATTGCTAAAAATGATGTTGCTATTAAGATTGCTGAATATGTTCAAATGTATGGTGTGACACTTTTTTGTAAAGCAGAAGATAACTCTTTAATAAAGAGCGGTGTTATGCTTGATGGTGATATTAGCTCAAAGCTTGGTTTAGCAGGTATTCCAGACCTGAGTGAAGTGCTTCATGTCTCTCGTATGATAGAGATAGCAAGACACTTTAAAATAAAGATACTTTTTAAGTCAATAGCTTCACCGCGCTCTATTTCACTTATTTCTAAAGCAAAAGAGGATGGGGTCGATGTCTCGTGTGAAGTCTCAATCCATCACTTAATCTGTTCAGATGAGTCGTGTGAGGGTTTTAATACTTCCGCTAAACTAGATCCACCTTTAGCATGTGCAAGCGATGTTGTATTACTTCAAGAGGCACTTAAAAGTAATCAAATAGACTGTCTGACTACACTGCATCAACCATCATCACTAGTCAATAAAGAGGTTGCCTTTTATGATGCTGCTTATGGGTGTGAGGCGATTGACAATGCTCTGCCCCTGTATTACTCTAAATTGGTAAATAGTGGAATGATAAGTATGAGTGATTTGGTAAAACTAACAGTTACTAACCCCGCAAAAAGTATAGGTAAAAAGGCTGGTGTTATTGAAGTTGGACAAGAGGTAAATGCAATTTTGTTTTACCAAAACGCAAGAACTGTTGTAGAAAACTCACAATCTCTCTATAACAACGAAGAGTTGTTAGGGAGAGTTGCTATGAGCTTTGTAGGTAAAAAAGTAAGCGTTTTTTAGTTTGCTCTTTTAGCATAAAACTCTTTTTTAAATGTAGCAAATCTATCTTCTAGGATTGCCTCTCTCACTTCCCTCATAAGATTGAGATAATAGAATAGGTTATGAATAGTACCTAATTTAAAGTATGTAATCTCACGAGAGCGAAATAGATGGTTCAAGTAGGCACGTGAATATGTTTGACACGTTGGACATTTACACTCAGGATCTATTGGTGCTTCATCTTCTTTGAATTTTGCACCTTTTATATTTATTTTTCCAAAAGATGTAAAAAGAGTTCCATTTCTTGCGTTTCTTGTAGGCATAACACAGTCAAACATATCAATCCCACGTTCAATGTTCTCGATTAAATCTTCAGGAGTTCCAACACCCATTAGGTATCTTGGTTTATCTTTTGGCATATATTGTGTTGTGTGTGCAACGGTATCGTACATCTCATTATTTAACTCACCAACTGAAAGCCCACCTATAGCAAAACCATCATAATCCATAGCGCAAAGTTCAGTTGCACTCTTAGTACGAAATGCTTTATCTGTCCCACCTTGAATAATTGCAAAGATATTTTGCTCACTGCATATCCCTTTTTTTTGCTGTGAACGGAAGTAGTCGATGGACTCCTGTGCCCAAGCTGTAGTTCTCTCTATTGAGAGCTTGATACGCTCTTGTGTAGCAGGGAGAGCAACCAAATCATCTAAAATCATCATAATATCTGAACCTAAGTTTGTCTGAATATCAATAACTTTTTTGGGAGTAAAAAAATGCTTTGAACCATCTACATGAGAGCGAAACTCTATACCATTCTCTTTCGGTTTAGATATATCGCTTAATGAAAACGCTTGAAATCCACCACTATCAGTTAGAAAACTTTTTGGATATTTTGTAAAGTTATGAAGTTTTCCCATCTTAGCAACAGTTTCATCTCCAGGACGTAGATACATATGATAGGTGTTTGCCAAAATTATCTCAGCCCTTAGGGTATTGATAACATCATTCATATCTAGTGCTTTTACACTTCCAAGCGTTCCAACTGGCATAAACACTGGAGTTTGGATAGTTGAATGAGCTGTTTTGATTGTACAAGCACGGGCATTGCCACTTGTTGCATTTAAAGTGAATTCCATATTTTTATCCTAAAATCTATAACTTTTTTGCAATTATATCATTTTGAACTTCATCATAGAGAATAAAAAATAGGATATAATTAAGTATAGAGGAATTTTGTATGAAATATCTTTTATATTTATTGATGCTATCAATTACTCTTTTAGCAGGACAAGAGAAAGTTACGCTTGAACTTAGTTGGAAGCATCAGTTTCAATTTGCTGGTTTTTATGTAGCTAAGGAGATGGGCTACTATAGAGATGTTGGTTTAGATGTAGAGATTATAGAGTATGAGTATGGCAAAGGTGTTGTTGAAGATGTCTTAAATAATAGGGCCACTTACGGAATAGGCAAGTCATCCTTGCTTATCTCTAAAAATAGAAATAAACCTATAGTTATGTTGGGAGCAATTTTTCAAAATTCCCCATCTGTTTTAATAACGACGAATCCAGATATTAAAAAACCTTCAGATTTAGCTGCTAAAGAGATTATGATTACCAAGAATGAAGTTCAGTCTGCCTCAATAACAACGATGCTTTTGTCTAACGGAATATCAAAAGAAGAGTTGAAAATAGTCCCTCACTCATTTAATTACAAAGATCTTCTCAATAAAAAAACAGATGCAATGGCATGCTATATCTCAAATGAACCATATTTCTTAGAAAAAAGTCATATTCCATATAGAGTATTTGACCCAAAAGATTATGGTTTTGATTTTTATGGAGATATCCTTTTTACATCAGAAGATGAGATGAAAAATCATCAGCAGAGAGTGAGACGATTTTATGAAGCAACACATAAGGGTTGGATATATGCTTTTAGTCATATAGATAAAAGTGCAAAACTTATTTTTGAAAAATACAATACTCAAAAAAAATCTTTAGAGAGTCTAATTTATGAAGCTAAGATTATAAAAAAATTGGCACTTGTAAAAAATATTCCATTTGGGCATTTGAGTAAAACGAAGTTTAAAGAGATTGCTAAAGTATATCAGCTAGCAGGTTTGTTAGAAGGAGAGTGCTCCCTAGAAGGCTGGATAGATCCACTAAATTTCAATAAAAAAAATGTAAAAATTGGAATTTTAGCTAAACGTGGTAGTGAGGGTACAGTGGAGCGCTGGAAAATACTCTCTGAGTATTTAAACAGTAAATTTGAGATATATAATTTTACTATTGTTCCTTTAGCTTTTATTGAAATAGAGAAGAGTGTAGCTCAAAAAGAGATAGATTTTCTCATTACTAATCCTCTGAGTTATGTGCAACTTGAAAATAAATTTGGAATTTCAAGAATCGCTACACTCCTTTCCGAAGGTGATGGAAAAATGAGTCTGCTGAATAAATTTGGCGGAGTTATCTTTACTCAAGCGGATAATAAAAATATAAATAGACTAGATGATGTTAAGGGTTTATTGTTTGGGGTTGTCAATGAAAATTCACTTGGTGGTTGGGCTGTAGGATATGAACAACTAATTGATAATGGTATCAAAAAAAGTGAGATAGATATAGAGTACCTCAATACACACGATGCTGTAGTCAAGAGTGTGATGGCAAAAAAAGTGGATGTTGGAATAGTAAGAACTGATACCCTAGAGAGAATGCAAAAAGAGAAAAAAATAGAACTCTCTGATTTTAAAGTAATAAACAGGCTAGAATATGATGGTTTCCCTTATCTTGTGAGTACAAAGCTCTATCCTGAGTGGCCATTTTCAAAATTAAATCACACTGATGAGCATCTATCTAACAAGATTGTATCGGTACTTTTAGCTATTGATATCGATGAAAACCCCGAGCTACAAAAAGTTGGTGATTGGACTGTCCCTTTGAACTACTTAACAATTCATTCGCTGTTAAAAAAACTTAAAATAGCACCATACAATACTATAGAGATAACCTTAATAGATATATTTGAAAAGTATACATTAGAGATATATATACTCTCATTTTTTATTTTATTTTTATTCTTTAAGATTTTTTATAATTTTCGTGTCTCCCGTTATCTTAGAAGTTACAATAAGCAACTCAAAAACAGTGTTGAGATTAGAACCAAAGAGTTAAAAGAGGCAAATGAGAAGTTGAAAGTATTGGCAAATAATGATTTTTTGACTGGTATTTCAAGTAGAGGATATTTTGAAAAAATAGCTGGCAAGTATTTTGAGATGGCTAAGAGAAATAACACAATGTTGCAAGTGCTTAGTATAGATTTAGATTACTTTAAAAAGATAAATGATACTTATGGACATAAAGCAGGGGATGAAGTTTTAAAAGAGACTACAAAAACTATTGCATCCTATTTGAGAACGAGTGATATTTTTGGACGTATTGGTGGTGAAGAGTTCTCTATAGTCCTGCAAAATACAAGCTTAGATGGAGCTCTGTTGTTTTAAAAACGTATCTGTAAAGCAGTAGAAAATATGGAAGTAGTGTATGAAGGTACTATTCTTAAAATAACTATTAGCATAGGTTTAGTCTCTATGACTACTGAAGAGAATTTAGAAGCGTTGATGAGAAAGTCAGATAATGCACTTTATAAAGCAAAAAAAGAGGGTCGTAATAGGGTTTGTGTTCTTTAAGTCCTTTTATAGTAGAATCTAAAAATAATTTTTTAAAAAGGTGTATTGATGGCAACTATCGGTATGAGTGATATCAAAAAAAATATTCGTCTAGTTGTAGGCGAAGTACCATATAAAGTGGTAGAATTTCAGCATGTAAAACCAGGAAAAGGTGCAGCATTTGTTCGTATGAAAATGAAAAGTTTTTTAAATGGTAAAGTAGTTGAGAAAACTGTTCATGCTGGGGATAAGTTTGAAGTTCCTATAATAGACTACAAAACTATGCAGTACCTCTATGATGATGGCGATATGTACCAGTTTATGGATAATGACACTTACGACCAACTAGGTCTCTCATATGAGCAGTGTGATGATGCTGCAAAATGGTTTAAAGATGGAATTAATGTTGATATTATCTTTTACAAAGGCAACGCTATTTCTGTTGCTGCTCCAGAGACGATGGAACTTGTTATTGCTGAGACACCACCAAACTTTAAAGGGGATACTTCAAGCGGAAGTAAAAAAACTGCAACTCTTGAGACTGGGGCTGTTGTTCAAGTTCCTTACCATGTTTTAGAGGGTGATACAATTAAAGTAAATACTGTCGATAGCGAATATTTAGAAAAAGTTAAATAAAATAATTTCCACATATCATTTATGTGGAAATAGTTTTAAGAAAAATCTACTATAATCATATAAAAATATTTAGGTAATTTTATATGAGTGTTCAACCCTTTACCCACTTACATCTCCATACAGAATATTCACTACTTGATGGTGCCAACAAACTTACAAACTTAGTATCACGCGTTAAAGAACTAGGCATGACCTCTGTGGCTATGACTGACCATGGAAATATGTTTGGTGCAATAGATTTTTACAAGCAGATGAAAGCAGCTGATATAAAGCCCATTATTGGAATGGAGGGGTACATCCATAATGGAGAAACTCTAGATGATAAAAGTACGAAACAGCGTTTTCATATCTGCCTTTTTGCTAAAAATAGAGTAGGCTATGAAAACCTTATGTACCTCTCTTCAAAAGCTTATATTGAGGGTATGTACTATTTTCCTCGTATTAATAAAAAAGAGCTTCGTGAACATTCAGAGGGCTTAATATGTACCTCCGCGTGTCTTCAAGGTGAAGTAAACTGGCATCTCAATCTTGCAAATGAGAGAAACGTAAAAAATGGTGCTTTAGGGTATGATGGCGCTATTGCAGTTGCCCGAGAGTATCAAGATATTTTTGGTGATGATTTTTATCTTGAACTAATGCGTCATGGTATCGGTGATCAGCTTTTTATAGATGAACAAATTTTAAAAATATCGCGTGAAACAGGTATTAAAATTGTAGCAACAAATGATACACACTACACTTTCCCTAATGATGCACAGTATCATGAAGCCTTTATGTGTATTGGGATGAATAAACTCTATGATGACCCAAATCGTATGCGTCATTCTGTGCATGAGTTTTACTTAAAAAGCCCCGAGCAGATGGCTCGACTTTTTGCTGATATTCCAGAAGCGCTTATACATACGCAAGAGATAGTAGAAAAGATAGAAAATTTTGTTCCAATTGTAAAAACACCAACACCTCCAAACTTTAAATTTACAAAAGAGTATGCTCAAAAAGAGGGATTAGATATTGATTTTCAAGATGACCCGCCATTAGCACCTGATGCAAGTGAAGATGAGAAGAAAAAACATATGCTCTCCTCTGATAAAAATGACGCAGAGTATTTTATTGTGAAGTGTAGAGAAGGCTTAGAAGAACGTCTTAAAATTGTTCCCCCAGAACGTCATCAAGAGTATAAAGATAGATTAGAGTTTGAGATGGATGTCATCAACTCTATGAAGTTTCCAGGGTATATGATGATTGTTTGGGATTTTGTGGCTGAAGCAAAACGTATGGGCATTGCAGTAGGTCCGGGTCGTGGTTCTGCTGCGGGAAGCTTAGTCGCTTACTCTTTAGAGATTACAGATATTGACCCAATGAAGTATGATTTGCTCTTTGAGCGTTTCTTAAATCCCGAACGTGTATCAATGCCCGATATTGATATGGATTTTATGCAGGCTCGTCGTGGAGAGGTAATTGATTATGTTGTTGAGAAATATGGACGTAATCAGGTTGCACAAATTATTACCTTCGGTTCACTACTTGCAAAAGGGGTTATCCGTGATGTCGCCCGCGTTTTAGATATGCCACTTAGCCAAGCTGATAAAATGGCGAAGCTTATCCCTGATGAGCTTGGAATCACACTCAATGGTAAAACAAAAAATGGTGAGTTTAAAGAGGGTGCTTTTCAAAAAGAACCAAAGATTGCTGAACTCATCAATGAAGATGCAAATGCTAAACGTGTATGGGAGTTTGCTAAGAAGTTAGAGGGTCTCAAGCGTAACTCGGGTATTCATGCTGCTGGTGTTGTAATCTCAAATGAAGAGCTTTGGAAAAAGACACCTATATATAAACCATCGGGTGAAAATACTTTTGTAACGCAGTACTCACTAAATTATATGGAAGATATCGATCTTATTAAGTTTGACTTCCTTGGTCTTAAAACTCTCGATGTTATTCAAAATGCTGTAAAGCTTATCAAACGCCGTTATGATTTAGATGTCAACTGGGATGAGATAGACGAAGATGATGCGAAAGTTTATGAGGTTATTCAAACAGGTGAGACAGTGGGAATGTTCCAGATAGAGTCTTCTGGAATGCAAGATTTAAATAAACGTCTTAAACCATCAAACTTTGAGGATTTAATCGCCGTCCTTGCACTCTACAGACCAGGACCGATGGAGTCAGGAATGCTTGATGATTTTATCGAGCGTAAGCACGGTAGAAAAAAAGTTTTTTATCCTTTTGAAGAGGTGAGTTTTGACCTTTTAAAAGATACACTTGGTCCAACCTATGGAATGATTGTTTATCAAGAGCAAGTTATGCAGATAGTTCAGATTATCGGTGGTATGAGTCTTGGTGGAGCAGATATTGTTCGCCGTGCTATGGGTAAGAAAAAAGTTGAAGAGATGGAGAAGTACAACAGACTTTTCTCAGAGGGTGCACAAAAACTTGGACTTGATTATAATCTCGCAAGTGATCTCTTTAAACTTATAGAAAAGTTCGCTGGATATGGTTTTAATAAATCTCACTCAGCAGCGTACGCAATGGTTACATTTCAAACAGCCTGGCTTAAGACGTACTATCCAAATGAGTTTATGGCAGCACTGCTTACATCAGATAAGGACAATACCGATAAAGTTGTCCGTTATATAGATGAAGTTAAGCGTATGGGAATTGAACTTGGACCTCCTGATATTTGTGATTCGCAACTAGAATTTTCGGCAATTACAAAAGATGAAAAAGATATAGTCCTTTTTGGTCTTGGTGGTATTAAAGGTGTCGGTGAAGCGGCCATTCAAGCAATGCTTGAAGAGAGAGAAGAGAATGGTGATTATCTCTCTTGGCAGGATTTTGTTAATAGGATTGAACCCTCTAAGGTGAATAAACGTGTCATAGAAGCGATCATAAAGTCTGGTGGTTTTGATAGATTTGGATATGCGCGTAAAGCTTTACTTGATCAAATTGAGCTTATTATAGATACTGCTAAAAAAGCGAGTGAGGCTAAGAAAAATGTTGTTGGAAGCCTTTTTGGTGATGATGATGAGATAACTACTGTAAAACTTGAGCTTAGAAACTCAGAGGAGTATGAGTTAAAAGAGATTTTAGAGTTTGAAAAAGATACTTTAGGCTTTTATGTTTCTGGTCACCCAATGGATGATTACAGAGCAGAGATGGATGAACTCAGTTATACCCTTTCATCAGAACTTGAGAGTGTAAAAGATGGTTCTCAAGCTATATTTATAGGGAAAGTGGAAGAAGTTGTTACAAAGATAAGCAAAAAAGGGAACCAGTTTGGTATTGTAAACCTTATGGATTTTCATGGAAATATTGAGATAATGCTTTTTTCAGATAAACTAGAAAAACTTGCTGACATGAATCAAGAGGAGCCTATCGCTTTTAAAGGTAGAATAACGCATACAGATTTTGGTCCTCGAATTAGTATCAGTAAAATAATGACACTTAAAGAGGCAAAAAAAGAGACGAAAAAAGTCAAAAAAGAGGTGCAGGAAAAACCACCTGAGCCAATTAATTTAGCAGTAAGACTCGATAACGAGAGTGATATACTTGAGAGATTATTCTCTATAATCCAGCAAAACAGGGGTAATAGACCTTTGAGTATTACAGTGGTCTCTAAACTTCACAATGTAGTAATTGACTCCACTATCAGAGTTGATAGTAAAATTATACCAGCGCTTGATGGAAATGAGGCTGTGGACATTTTATAGTTTTTTGTAGTAATATATGTGAATGAAAATTAAATAGAGGTATTTATGTCGTTTAACCTTTCAGATCTACAAGAGAACAATGCAGATTTATTAGAGCTATTAACGCAACATCTTCCTGATATGCTATGGGTTAAAGATGTAGATGGAACTTATCTCTACGCAAATAAAGCTATATGTGATGGACTTTTAATGGCTAAAGATACGCAAGAGCCTATTGGAAAAAATGATGTTTTTTTTGCACTACGTGAAAGGGAAGCACATAAAGATAAACCCGATTGGCATACTTTTGGGGAGCTCTGTTTTAATAGTGATATAGATGTAATAGAGCAAAATAAAGCGATGAAGTTTGAAGAGTATGGAAACATAAAAGGGCAGATGCTTTATCTTGAAGTCTACAAGGCCCCTTTTTATGATGAAAATGGAAAAGTTTTAGGAACTGTTGGCTCTGGTCGTGATATTACAAAGCTAAAAAAAATACAGCAGGATTTAGAGCAAAGCTTAAAAACTGTAGACCAACATAAAGAACTCTTAGCATATCAAGCAAATCATGATGCACTGACCGATTTACCAAATAGAACTCTTTTGATGGATAGACTCGCACAAGCTGTCAACACTGCAAAAAGACAAAATACAAAAATGGCTGTTCTGTTTATCGATTTAGATGATTTTAAAGAGATTAACGACTCTTTAGGACATGAAATAGGAGATGAAGTCCTTATAAAGTTTGCAAAAAGGATGAATAAAAAAGTGAGAAAATCTGACACCTTAGCTCGTTTGGGTGGAGATGAGTTCTGTGTTATTTTAAATAATATCTCTAATATAGAAGATATTTCAAATTTTATTCATAAGTGTATGAAAAGCATTAAAAAACCGTTCTTAATTGGTAATAGTACCTTTTATATTGGTATGAGTGTTGGTATTGCTCTTTATCCTAACGATGGAGAGAATGCGAAGCTTTTACTGCAAAACTCTGACGCTGCTATGTATAAAGCCAAAGAGAATGCTCAAAGCTCATACTCTTTTTATAATGCAGATATGACACAAAAAGCACAAGAGAGAATTTTTTTAGAAGTAGAGCTCAGAAAAGCTTTTAAGCAAGATGAACTTATTGTCTACTACCAACCACAAGTTGACGCTTTAAAGGGTGAACTGATTGGTATGGAGGCATTAGTGAGATGGGAACATCCTACAATGGGTTTTGTCTATCCCGATAAATTTATACCTTTAGCTGAAGTAACAGGAATGATTGTCGAATTAGATAGAATTGTGATGCAAAAAGCAGTGCAACAGTTTAAAAAATGGCATGATGCTGGTTTAAAAACAGGAACGCTTTCACTCAACCTCTCTACTAAACAGATAGAAGAGGAAGATTTTACAAGTTATGTAGAAAATCTTACAAACAAGAGTAAATATAAGGGTATAAAACTTGAGTTTGAAGTGACAGAAACACAGATAATGAAAAATCCAGAACACTCAATTGAAACTCTTGAAAATCTTAGTAATTTAGGCATTAGTGTATCTATTGATGATTTTGGAACAGGTTACTCCTCTCTCTCCTATCTTAAAAAGCTCCCTATCTCTAAACTTAAAATTGATAAAACATTTGTAGATGGGTTGCCTCATGATGAAGAGGATATTGTGATAAGTAAAACAGTTGTCAGTTTATGTAAAAATTTAAATTTAGATGTAATTGCAGAGGGGGTTGAACGCGTGGAGCAAAAAGATTTCTTAGTTGCAAATGGGTGTCATTGTATTCAAGGCTATTACTACTCTCATCCAATTTCTGCAGAAGATATGACCGAGTATCTACAAAAAAATAAACAGAGGGAAAAATAATTGAATAAAGAAGATTTTAATGAGGGGCTCTTAGGATTCTTAGATGCCTCACCAACACCTTTTCATGCGACACAAAATATGTCAATGATGTTTGAAAACGCAGGTTTTATAAGACTTCAAGAGGATGAAAAATGGAATTTAGAGGAAGGAAACAAGTACTTTGTTACACGTAATGACTCTTCTATGATAGCCTTTACCTATACAAAAAATTGTAATTACACTATGATTGGTGTACACACTGACTCTCCAAACCTAAAACTCAAGCCAAACGCTGTTATAAAAGAGCATGGGGTTGTAAAATTTGGAGTTGAACCTTATGGTGGACTGCTTCTTAATCCTTGGTTTGATAGAGATCTCTCTTTAGCGGGTCGTGTTTTATATCTTGACTCTAAGGATGCAATACAAAATGTTTTGATTGATGTGAAAAAGCCTCTTGCAATGATTCCCTCTTTAGCAATTCATTTAGATGACAAAGCAAATAAAGAGAGAACTGTAAACAAACAGACGGATATTTCTCCCGTGCTAACAACAAACAGCGATTTTGAGCTTGACGAGTTTCTTAAATGGCAACTCTCCAAGTTAGATATTTTGGATGTTAAAGAGCTCTATGCAAATGAGCTGAGTTTCTATGATACCCAAAAAGCTTCCTTTGTAGGTCTGCATGATGATTTTATTACTAGTGCTAGACTTGACAACCTTTTGAGCTGTTATGTAGGGATGTTAACCCTGTGTAGTATTGAAAGTGATAAGCCTATGTTGTTTATAGCGAGTGACCATGAAGAGGTTGGGAGTGACTCTGTGAGTGGAGCAGGTGGTTCATTTTTAGAAAATACACTCCGTAGAATGTTTAGTGATTATGAAGCATATATGCAGATGATTAGAAGTTCTATATTAATCTCATGCGATAATGCCCATGCAGTACATCCCAACTACCCTGCAAAGCATGACAAAGAGCACTCTCCTAAGATAAATGCAGGTGTAGTGATAAAAGTAAATGCAAATCAGAGATATGCATCCAACGCAACCACTATTGCACGCTTTATGAAAACAGCTTCATCTCTTGAAGAGAAAACACAAAATTTTGTAACACGAAGTGATATGGGTTGCGGTTCTACAATAGGACCAATAACAGCGACTAGATTAGGGATAGATACTTTAGATATAGGTCTTCCAACACTTGGTATGCACTCTATACGAGAGTTAGCAGGGCGAGATGATGCGCATTCACTCTATAAAATATTGCTAGGATTCGCTGAATAATGTCAACAGTCACTCCAGAAGAACTTAATCTTTTAATTGAACAGACCTATAAGGTTGAGAATGATTTTAATGAGCTTAAATCCTCTTACGCTCACCTACAAGATACAGTTGAAAAAGTGGTTGAATTTTTACCAAATGCAATCTGGATAGTAAATAGTGACAACACCATCTTTTTACAAAACTCAAGAGCGAGAGAATTATGGGAACTTTTGAAACTTTTAGAGTATAAAAATGATGATTATGAGGTGAAGTTTGAAGACTCTTCGTATCTTGTAAAGAGCTCTTCTTACAAGGACAAGGTTATGTTGAGTGTGACAGATATCACAGAGCAAAAACGCAAAGAGAACCTTGCTACTATGGGGCAAATGGCAGCACACCTCTCGCACGAGATACGCAATCCTATAGGCTCTATCTCCCTTTTAAGTTCAACTTTAAAAAAGCGTGTTATTCCTGAAAACATACCTATAGTTGAGGAGATACAAAAGTCAGTGAGTCGTATAGATAGAATTATAAAAGCTACTCTGATGTTTTCTAAAGGTGTAGAAGCAAAGAAAGAGGAGTTCTTTTGGAGTGCGCTCAAAGAGTCTATTGATATGTCAGTTGATTATTATGCTTATTCTAAAAATATAGAGTTTATCTATCCAACATCAGATTTTACAATCAATGCGGATAAAGATTTACTTGAGATGCTCTTTTCAAACTTTATAATAAATGCAATTGATGCTATTGAACTCGATGATGATGAAGAGGGCAGCATAGAAGTTAGCTATAGAGTGGATAGTAAGTTTCATATATTTAAAATCTATGATAGTGGTATAGGGATTGAAAATAAAAAAGACCTGTTTGAAGCCTTCAAGAGTACAAAAGTTAAGGGCAATGGATTGGGATTGGTCTTATCTAAACAGATTGCTGAAGCGCACGGTGGATCTGTTAGTTTAATGGATGCACAGAGAAAAGAGTTTGAGATAAAATTACCTATTTAGGAATAAATCTTGCTTATCCCTTCTAAAATGGAAGGGAAATTTTATGGTTATGTCTCACAAAAATGTTGTTTCACTTTTAGAGTTTGTCAAGATGGATAGTTTTTATGTTGTATGTCATTTTAAATGCAGAGTTACGAATAAAAGTGTTATATCTGCAGTAGAATTTGAACCCTATGATGGTAAAATTGAAATAAGCTTTAAAGATATGCTTTTACACCCAATAGAGTCGTGGAATAGATATTACCATACACCTATAACAATATATTCAAATGACTGTCATGAGACGATTGTCCTTAAAGCATTTAAAAAAGTTGCTAAAAGTTTTAAGTGGAATGTAAAAGAGAATAGGTATATTCATATATGAGGAGATAGAATGAAAAAAGAGTTAATACAAGTTCCATTTGCAACACTTGATTTTTACAAGTATGAAGAGGATGGTTTAACGATTTATGAGTTTAATGCAACAGAGTGTCAGCCCCCTGAACCGATGGTAAATGCAATCAATGCCTTGAAGATGTTACAAAATAAAAATGAACGAGTAAAGGGGATTTTTTTTCATGAACCGACACCTCTTTATGCAAAAATAACGAGTGATGTTTCTTATAATTCTAAAAAGTTGGAAAATGGAGACTTTGAAATAACTTTTGCTCTTAAATAACTTTTTTTAAGAGTAAAATTATAAGTAAATGTGATATACTTTAGTATATTAAAATAAAGGCAAAATCGTGAATAATCTTACTATAAGTCAAAAAATACATATTCCTTTAATCGTTTCAATAATAATAGGTCTTATTATTATTATTATGAACTATTTATACTCTATTGATGAGATGGAGAGGGACACTTATAAAACTAAAGAAAATTCTCTTCGTACAGTTTATAAAGAAGCTATCAATGGAAAATATAGTATAGGACTTACAAATGCTATCAATATTTCAAAAAACTACAATGTAATCAATGCGTTAAAAGAGAATGATAGAAGCATAGCTGTTAATGGTTTAGCTACGATATCTAAAGAGTTTAAAGAGAACACAAACTATAAAAATATAAAGGTTCATATTCATGATGCGAATGTCCATAGTTTTTTAAGAGCATGGAAACCAGAAAAACATGGAGATGATTTAAGCTCTTTTAGAAAAACAATTGTAAGCGTAAAAGCGACAAAAAAACCAATTGTTGCCATAGAATTAGGTCGTGCAGGTTTAGTTTTACGTGGTTTAGCTTCTGTTATGGAGAGTGGAGAGTATTTAGGTTCAGTAGAGTTTATTCAAGGATTAAACTCTATTGTTAAGAGTGCTCGAAAAGGCCATGGCTACGAGATGGCTATCGTTATGAAAAATAGCTACCTCTCAACTGCAACAGCTTTAAAATCTGCTCCTAAAATTGGTGAGTATACTTTAGCTGTTAAAGAAGCTGTTGTTGATAAAGATTTTATAAATGATCTGAAAAATATAGATATATCTAATGTAGATACTCATCAGATGACAGGCAAGTACTTTGTAGTATCTGAACCGATAGTTGATTTTTCAAATAATGTAGTTGGATATGCTCTCTCTGGAGAAAAAATATCGAATGTAAATAGTGTTATATCAAAATCTGAGGATGCTCTTTTAACTCAAGTCTATATTATGGCCTTTTTAGACCTATTTATTTTAGTCTTTTTAGCAATTGTTATTAAAGTGGCGGTTTCAGCTCCTGTGATTCATCTTGATGAAGTGGCAAAAGAGTTAGCACAAGGTGATGCTGATTTGTCTAAAAGATTGCCAGTTGCAGCACAGGATGAATTAGGAAAAGCGCTTACGAGCTTAAATGTCTTTTTAGATAAGGTCGAAGCACTGGCTATTGCCGAAAAAGAAGAAGCTGTCAGAGCAGAAAAAGCAGCCCAAGAGATTAAAACACGTATGGATGAAAGTACGCTTCATCTGTCACTTGCAGATAGTATGATTACTGGTGCGATAGATAATGCAAGTAATCTTCGAGATAGTATGAAAGGAAATGTTGAGAAAGTAGATGCAGTCAATAATTTAAATGAAGAGACTGCCAATGTAATCAATAAAGTTACATCTTCTACTGATGAAGTTATTTCAATTATATCAAATATTACAGAGATGATTAGTGAAAGTAGAGCATCTTCTGAGGAGCTTGGCTCAAATGTTGAGGATATCTTCAATATTATTTCTCTCATCAAAGATATATCAGACCAGACAAATCTACTTGCATTAAATGCAGCTATAGAAGCAGCTCGTGCAGGTGAACATGGTCGTGGATTTGCTGTTGTTGCAGATGAAGTGAGAAAACTTGCAGAGAGAACACAAAAAGCGACAAGTGAAGTTGAAGCAAATATTAGTGTGTTAAAGCAAAATTCTACATCTATGGCAGAAAACAGTGAAAGTATTGAAAAACATGCTATCTCTTCACAAGAGCAACTGGATGCATTTAAAAATGTACTTTCAGAGTTAATATCTAATGCAGATCAGATTAAAAAAGATAACACGGTTATAGGACATGAACTCTTTTCAAATATGGCAAAATTAGATCATGTAGTGTTTAAAAATAAATCATATGCAGCAGTCTTTGAAGGTAAAGCAATTGATGATTTAAGTACACATACGAATTGTAATTTTGGAAAGTGGTATACAGATGAAGGGAAATCAGAATTTGGAAATGATAGCTCATATTCGGGTATGCTTGCTCCACACAAAACAGTCCATGATAATATGGCAAAAGTTATGGCGCTTTTAAGCAAGAATGGACTTAAAGACTCAGCAGAAATTTTAGAACTCTTTAAAGACGCAGAAATCTCATCTAAAGAGCTATTTAACCTTCTTGATAGTATTATAAAATAGGAAACTTTTATGTCTAAGGTTTTGATACTTTCAGGTGCAGGTATTAGCGCAGAGTCTGGAATATCTACCTTTAGAGAGAGTGATGGACTCTGGGAAAAACACGCAATAGAAGATGTGTGTAGCGCTGGCTGTTTAGATACAAATTGTGATGCAACGAGAGCTTTCTATGATACAAGACGTGCTGATATAGAAGATAAAGAGCCAAACTACGCGCATAAAGTCATAGTAGAACTCAAGCATAAACATCCAGATGAGATAGCAGTTTTGACTCAAAATGTGGATGATCTGTTTGAAAAAGCAGGGATGCGAGAGAATGAGATAGTACATCTACACGGTTTTTTAAGAGAACTTAGATGTCGAAATTGTGAATCTCTCTTTGAGATAGGGTATAAAAAACAAGATGAGTGTTTTGATGCGCAATGCCCTAATTGTGGTGGAGAGTTGAGACCAAATATTGTCTTTTTTGGTGAAGCTGCCCCTCTGTATGAAAATCTAACGCAAGCCCTTAATAGATGTGAACTTATTGTCATTATTGGAACAAGTGGTAATGTATTGGATGTTACATATTTTGCACAACTTACAAATGAGTCTATTCTTAATAATCTTGAGCCTAGTGAAGCTATAGATGATAGTTATTTCACAAAAGTTTACTACTCAAAAGCAACTGAAGCAATAGCTGATATTGCGGAGTACATTGAAGATTTTTTAGCGAACTCTTAGAGTTCTTGTCTTTTTGTATCCTTTAAGCCCCCATTAGCTTATTTTCACTAAAATATCTCTTTTAATTAAGGGAATATATATGAAACAACTTTTATCAATCTTCAGTTCTATGAAAACCATGGCAGTTTTAATGTCTATTTTTGCTTTTGCTATTGGCTATGCTACTTTTATTGAGAATGATTATGGGACTGTTACTGCAAAAGCGGAGATATATAATGCTAGATGGTTTGAAGCCTTATTGGGTCTTTTAGCAGTTAATTTGATGTTAAATATTAATAAGCACAAGATGTTTACCTTAAAAAAAGCTCCAATATTTATTTTTCATGTTGCTTTTTTAGTAATATTAATGGGTGCTGCTATTACTCGTTATATAGGCTACGAAGGTACTATGCATATACGTGAGGGTGAGAGTTCATCTGTTATGATGAGCTCTGATACCTATTTCACTGTTGATGCAAAAGTGGGTAAAAAAACAGTATCGACCTCTGAGAGTCTCTATCTTTCAAAAAGAACAACAAACACTCTCTCCTCATCTTTAGAGATTAATGGAAAAGAGGTAAATGTAAATTTAGTTGAGTATATTCCTGATGCGATAGAGACTACTGTAGAGAATAAAAATGGCAAGCCCTATGCTTCTATGATGGTTACAGGAAATGGCAGAGGTGAACCTATAACATTAGGAGAAGGTGAGTTTTTTGAAAGCGATAGTTTTGTATTAGACTTTAACTCTGGCAAAAAATTTGATAAAACAGTCATCTCACTCTTTGTAGAAAATGATGAGTTTTTCATGAACTACGATATGAAACTCAGTTTTTTAAAGATGGATACAAGTGTTAAAGGTATTTTAGAAGCGAATGAGAAAGAGCCATTTACGACAAGAACTCTTTTTAGTTTTGAAGGTGGTGGTTTTGTGCTTCGTGAGTTTTTGCCACACGCTTCAAAACAGATTGTATCAGACCCAAATGTATCTCCTAGACAAGCAGGAACTGATGCATTTCGATTTAATATAGATGTGGCTGGGACTTCTAAAGAGGTACTTATATATGGAAAAATTGGTAGAGTTGCGAAAGAGTATCACAATGAAATTAATGGTGTAGATGTTCACCTCTCTTATGGCGCAAAAATGCTTCAACTCCCTTTTGAAATTCACTTAAAAGATTTTCAACTTGACCGCTACCCTGGCTCAATGTCTCCGGCATCGTATGCGAGTGAGGTTGTTTTAATTGACAAGGAACAGAGTCTTGAGATGCCGTATAGAATTTTTATGAATAATATTTTAGAGCATCGTGGATATAGATTTTTTCAAGCTTCATATGATCAAGATGAAGGAGGAACTGTTCTTTCAGTGAACAATGACCCTGGAACTCTTCCATCTTACATAGGATATTTTCTCTTAGGTCTAGGAATGTTTTGGTCACTTTTTTCAAAACAGCATAGATTTTCAAAACTTGCAGCTAGAGCTAAAAAAGCTGGTGAGGATAAAGCCTTAGGTGCTCTTTTAGCCTTGGGTTTACTCTTTAATATTACTCCTTCATATGCTCAAGAATTAGACCCTGCAATAAAGACTATTTTATCATTTGATAAAGTTCATGCTGATAAATTTGGTGAGTTGATTGTTCAAGATAGTGGTGGTAGAATGAAGCCTATGGATACACTCTCAACAGAGATATTGGCTAAAGTACACGGAGGTTCAGCTCTCAAAGTTGGAGATGTTGCACTCACTCCAAATCAGGTTATTCTTGGGATGATGGTCAGGTTAGACGCTTATCGTGATGTTAAAATAATCAAAACGAAAAATGAAGAAATCAACAAATTAATCGGCGCAAAAGCAGATGCAAAATATGCAGCATTTAGTCAATTTTTTCAAGACCCTAAAAATATGAGAGGCTATAAACTTGGTGATCTTGTTGAAGCTGCTACAAGAAAAGAGGCAAAATATAGAAATAAACTAGACAAAGCTGCCCTTACTGTTGATGAGAGAGTTAATATTTCGTATATGGTATTTACTCGTTCTATTATTAAAATGTGGCCTAAACCTAGTGATATAAATAATAAATGGGTTGCAACTATTGAGGGGCTTCAAACTTTTGAACCTGCAGATGCTGAAAAACTAAGAGAACTTGCAATAGCGTACTTTTTTACATCTATGGATCAAGCTTTGCGTGATGGAGATTGGAGTAAAAGTGATGTAGCGCTTGCTGAGATTGCTAAGTATCAGAAGTTTTATGGAGCAGAAGTTTACCCAAGTGAAAATAAGGTAAAAGCTGAAACATTTTATAACCAAGCATATATTTTTGAAACACTCTATCCTCTCTATTTACTAGTAGGTTTTATACTTTTAATCCTTAGTTTTGTGAAAATTTTAAAACCAAAATTTAAAATTGATATCTTTACAAAAACGACACTGTTTTTACTAATTATTTTCTTTATAGCACACACTTTTGGTCTAGCTTTAAGATGGTATATCTCAGACCATGCACCTTGGTCAAATGGATATGAGTCTATGATATATATCGGTTGGGCAACAGTTTTAGCTGGTTTTATCTTCTCAAAACGCTCATCTATGACTATGGCGTCAACAGGAATCTTAACAGGACTTATTCTGTTTGTAGCACACCTGAACTGGATGAATCCACAAGTGACAAATCTTGTACCTGTTCTTAACTCTTACTGGTTAAGTATTCATGTTTCTATGATTACAGCTAGTTATGGTTTCTTAGGTTTAGGCGCGTTACTTGGATTTATAACTTTAACTCTTTTCATACTCAAAACTAAGTCAAATGAGAGACAGATTTCACTCTCTATAAAAGAGTTAAATGCAATTAATGAGATGTCATTAATGGTTGGTCTTGTACTGCTTACGGTAGGAAACTTTTTAGGTGGTGTTTGGGCAAATGAGTCTTGGGGTAGATACTGGGGATGGGACCCTAAAGAGACTTGGGCATTAGTAACTATTTTAATCTATGCAGTAGTAGTTCACTTAAGATTTATCAAGTCTCTTTATAGTGAGTTTAATTTTAGTGTTATTTCGCTTTTATCATTTACATCTGTAATTATGACTTACTTTGGAGTAAACTATTATCTTGCAGGTCTTCACTCTTATGCAAAAGGTGACCCTGTTCCAATTCCGGATTTCGTACCAATAACTTATGCAATTGTATTTTTGATTATTGCATTAGCATTTAGAAACCGAAAGATAGCTTAGGAAGAAGAGTTGGAGTTTAAAGGATTTTCTAAAAAGACACTACCTTTTTTAAGCTCTATAAGAAAAAATAACAACAAAGAGTGGTTCGCAGCTCATAGAACAGAGTATGAGGAGCTAATCCTCAATCCATCTCGTGCTTTTGTAGTAGAGATGGGTGAACACCTTCAAGCCCTTGAACCAACTATAAATGCAATCCCTAAAATAAACAAATCACTCTATAGAATCTACCGAGACACGCGTAGAATGGGTGCAAATAAAGAGCCAATAAAACATAGAATAGGTGTGATTTTTTGGCAGGGCAACAATAAAAGAATGCAAAGCTCCTCTTTTTATATGCATTTTTCTCCAGATGAGTTGATGGTAGCAACTGGTGTAAGATGGTTTGAAAAACCTATGTTAGATGCTTATAGAGAGTATATCAAAGATGAGACGAAGAGAGTTGAGCTAGATGGAATTTTAGCCTCTATTAGGGCAAAAGGGTACACTCACTTAGAAAAGGGCTATAAACGCTATCCAAAAGGGTTTAATGCTGATATGCCAAGCTCTGACTTGAGTCTCTATAAGGGAATGGCAACCTTTAAAATTCTTGACCCACACTTAATAGAAAATGGTGAAGCCTTAGTTGATACACTTTATAAGATATATGAAGATATGCTTCCATTACAACAGTATATGTATGAAGTTAGTTTGAGAGTGAAAGAGGACTAGGTTTAATTATTATAATAGAATGAAAAAGTTATAATGACAATTATTAAAATATGACAAATAGTCATAAATATTAAATAAATTTTTTTACCTGTTATACTCTTTAAAAATATTTAGGGAGTTAGTTATGAAGGCACCAAATTTATTTAGTATATATCAAGATTTAGAAGAATATGAATATGAATATGAATATGCAAATTGCACAAATTAACACTGTTAGAGCTGTTGAGCTATTTGCTGGTGTTGGTGGTTTTCGTTTAGGATTAGAAAACGTATCTAATGATTTTAATAGATTTAAAGTTGTTTGGAGTAACCAGTGGGAACCTTCTACTAAAATACAGCACGCTTCTGATATTTATGTTGCTAGGTTTGGATATGAAAATCACTCTAATATCGATATTTCAAAGGTCTCTACAAATAGTATACCTGATCATGATTTATTAGTTGGTGGTTTTCCATGCCAAGATTATTCAGTAGCGAGTACATTAAAAAATTCTCATGGTATAGTTGGTAAAAAAGGTGTCTTGTGGTGGGAAATATATAGAATATTACAAGAAAAAAAAGATAAAGCACCTAAATACTTGCTACTTGAAAATGTAGACAGATTATTGAAATCTCCAGCGAGTCAAAGAGGTAGGGATTTTGCTATTATTCTTTCATCACTTGATACACTAGGTTATGCTGTCGAATGGAGAGTAATAAATGCTAGTGAATATGGTATGCCACAAAGAAGAAGAAGAGTATTCATTTTTGCTTCAAAAAAAGACACAAAGTTTTATAATAATTTAAAAAACAACTCGGCTACTAGCATATTGTATAAAAATGGATTGTTTTCTAAAGCTTTTCCTGTCAAAGAGATAAAAGAGAAAAATATTTTAATAAATAAATTAAGTGATGATTTGGTAGATATAACAAATAATTTTAATATCAATACACCCAAAAATAATGCTTTTTTAGATTCTGGATACATGATAGATGGAGCTTATTATACATCAAAAGTGGAAGTTAATTATAATGATAAATTTACAGTTCTTGGAGATTTTTTACAAGATGAAGAAAGTGTAGCAAAGGAATTTTACATAGATGAAGATGAATTAGAAAAATGGAAATATCAAAAAGGTGCTAAATCTATTGAGAGAGTAAATAAAACAACTGGACACAAATATTTATATACCGAAGGAAGTATGGGATTTCCTGATTGTGTAAAGAAACCATCTCGAACTATTATTACAGGTGAGGGCGGGGCAAGTGCTTCAAGGTTTAAACATGTTGTGTATATCAATGGAAGGCATAGAAGACTTACTCCATTGGAACTTGAAAGATTAAATATGTTTCCAGATAACCATACGCTTGGTGTTACTGATACGAAAAGAGCATTTTTAATGGGTAATGCATTGGTTATTGGTATAGTTGAAAGGCTTGGAAATAGTATTATAAAAGAGATAAACTAATGCATATTGATAAAGAATATGATGATTCAGATATATTATCTATAATAAAACACTCTAAAAAATTAATTGGAAAAACTATTGAAGAAATAATTAGTGAATCTCCATATACTAATCAAATTAAAAATACTGACAAAGGTTTTGTTGGAAAAGCTATTGAGAAGCACTGCTTCTATATTGAACCAAATAACTCTCCTGAGCCAGATTTTCCTAAAGTTGGCTTGGAATTAAAAGTAATTCCTTTAATATATCAAAGTAAAACAATCTCTGTAAAAGAAAAAACAAAAATATGTAGTATAAACTTTAATAAACTTATTCATGAAAAGTGGAAAAAATCTCATGCAAAAGAAAAATTAAATAAAATATTGTTTATATATTACTTACATGATAAAGATAATACAAGAAATGGTCAAGTTAAAAAGATTGATTTATGGGAATTAAATCAAGGTAACAATGAATTAGTTATTAGCCATGATTGGCTTGATATTCAAAAAAAAGTTAATGATGGTTACGCTCATGAATTGAGTGAAAAATACAATGATGCGTTAGTCGCAGGAAGAAGTGGAAGTGGTGGAAAGGATAAATTTGGTAAAGAAAAAGATTTAGTTGTCCAACCGAATAAAACTTTTCAAAATGAGGCATTAAAAAGAGCATTTTTTTTAAAGAAATCATTTACAAATCAAAGATGGAATGAATTAAAAAAAGTAAAATTTGAATCTATTTTAGAATCTCTTGATATAAAAAATTTCAATGATTTTGAAAAATCTATTTTAGAAAAAATAAATTTTTATCAAGATAAATCATTAGAAGAATTGTCATCTATATTTAATTTAGAATTAACCAATAAGAGTAAAAATAAAGAAGCAACAATTATAAAAAAAGCTATTGGATTTAAAAGTGTAAAGTCTAAAATAAAAGAGTTTGAACAACTTGGAATAATAGTTAAAACAATTAAAGTCAACAAAAGCAATAATTATCCATATGAAGCTATCTCTTTTCCAAGTATGAAATTAAAAGAGCTTGTTCAAGAGAGATGGGAAGAATCTACTTTTAAAGAGTATATTAATAAAATCTTATTTATACCTGTATATTCAGATAATAAAAAATCTACTATGAATGAAAAATATCTTGGAAAATCTTTTTTTTGGTCACCATCTTACGAAGAAGAGAATATAATTAAAAAAGAATGGAAAGAATATAAAGACGAAGTTATTAATGGAAAATGTAAAATACATAAGGTAATAGTTAAATCGGAAAAAGGGTTTAAAGAAGTAAGTGAATTATCAAAAGAGTCTCAAACAGTAATAATACATATGAGACCACATGGAAGAGATTCAAATGATAGAGATGAAGATAGTTTAGGAAATAGTATCGTTAAACAATGTTTTTGGCTAAATAAAAGTTTTATACAGAAATTATTAAACAAAGAGCAGGATTAATAATTGAAGAGAGAAGCAATAGTTTTACTTAATATGGGTGGACCGAACAACCTTGAAGAGGTTGAAGTTTTTCTCAAAAATATGTTTGCAGATAAAAACATACTTACTGTGAAAAGTGATTTGCTCAGAAAGTTTATTGGAACTATGATAACTTTTACAAGAACAGAAAAATCTCAGGAGATTTACAGACAAATTGGTGGGAAATCTCCTATAGTTGGACATACTAAAAACCTTGTTGCTTCGCTGCAAGAAAAAGTTGGTGAAAATGTTATAGTTGATTTTGCTATGAGATATACTCCCCCTTTCGCTACAGAAGTTATAGACAGACTGAATCAATCTAATGTAGAAAAAATCTACCTAATCCCTTTATATCCTCAGTTCTCAACAACAACTACAAAATCATCACTAGAAGATTTTGAAGAGACTTATCATAACGGAAGTGGTAATGCCGTACTTACTGAGACAAAACACTTCTTTCAAAATGAGACTTATAACAAAGCTGTAGTAGAGTGTATAAAAGAGAAAATGGCAGATTCTGAGTATAAAGATTTTGATATTATCTTCTCAGCTCACGGTCTTCCTCAAAAGATAGTTGATGCTGGTGATGTGTATCAACAACATGTGATTCGTCATGTAGATATTTTAAAAGATATGCTTAAAGATGATGGTATGGATTTTAACGAGATTCATCTAGCTTATCAGTCTAAAGTTGGACCTATGAAGTGGTTGGAGCCATCTTTGGATACTAAGCTTGAAAGCATTGAAAACAAAAATATTATTATCTTTCCTATAGCCTTTACTATTGATAACTCTGAAACAGATTTTGAACTAGAGATAGAGTATAGAGAAATAGCGCAAGAGTTTGGCTTTAAAGAGTATAGAGTTTGTAGATGTCCAAATGACAGCGAACTTTTTGTTGATGCCTTAGTTGAAATATTTCAGAAGATGAAGTAGGGCGGAAATATAATGAAAGTTGTGATTTTTGACATGGATGGAACACTTCTAGACTCTCAAAAAGATATAACGATATCTATAAACTACGTGAGAGATAGAAACTATAAGCTTCCTCCACTTGAAGAAGCTTTTATTGTAGAAGCTATAAATATGGAAGTGAGAAATCTTCCCAAACTCTTTTATGGGACTGATAGCTATTATGAGAAGGATAGAGAAATATTTGAAGCACACTATTTTGAGCAGTGTATTCAAAACCCATATCTCTATGCTGGTGTAGAAGATACACTAAAAAATCTCATAAGTACTGGAGTTAAAATCTCAGTTGCCACAAATGCACCTACTCAATTTGCACAAAGAATGTTAACGCACTTAAATGTTGCAGATATGTTTGACTTAATAATTGGAGCAGATAAAGTGAGTGAGTCTAAGCCAAATCCAGAGATGCTCAATAAAATTTTAAACCATTACGGTTTTGACAAAAACTTGCACAGTGCATGGATGATTGGTGATAACTCAAAAGATATGTTAAGTGCAAAAAATGCAGGTATTAGTTCGATATTTGCAACATGGGGTTTTTCGCCAGACTCTAATCATGATAGGGTTGTAAAACGCCCAAAAGAGATTTTGGACATAGTTTTATAAAAGTTTATGATAAAATATCTCAATATTAAGATATGGGATAGATTATGTTTGATATCGACTTACTTTTAGCTTTTGCACTTATGGCACTTCTCTTTTTGAGACAAATCTTCATTTTAAAACAAGCAAATAAAATTGACTATGCTCCATTGATGATAGGCATTGGTGCAATAAGCTCTGTTGTGCACTTTATTCTTCATCCTGACGTTAGTGATATGCTTCTTCTTTTTAGAGAGTCTTTAATCCCTCTGCTTGTTGCTCTTTTACTCTATATAGTAATGAATATTATGCATCAAACGCAGGAGTCTCAAAATACAAGAGATAAAGATGAGTTTGCAAAAGTTTTAGTGAATGAGATAAGTGGATTAAAAGATTTTATGTCAGAACTTGAAGCAAGAATGAGTAGTTCACAACAAGCAGATATGAAAGTGCAAGAGGAAGTACGTGGTAAATTTCAAGAGGATATCAAAGCGCTTGATGCAATTAGGGAGAATCAAACAAAGTTTTTAAATAAATTTGATGAGATGGATTCGTGGCACAAAAATGTATCAAAAGAGTTTGAACACTTTACAGAGGTGCAGATGCCTGAACTAGATAATGTTGTACATAAACATATAGATATACTCAGAGTGGCAGAACAAGACCACTATAACCAACTCAAAGCTACTCTTAGTAAGGCAGTTGATAGTAGAGGTGATATAGCTGATGAACTAGAAGAGTTAAAAAGCAACCTTGAGAGCATGAAGTGTGTTTCAGATGATATTGCGAAGGCTATTACTAAACATACTCTCCAACAACTCTCAGGTGTTACAAAAGCATTTGAAACGCAGATAATAGCGCTGAAATCTCATGCTGAGAGTGTTAAGACTTCACTCTATGAGGGTGATTCTACTTTAGAAAATATCAGAACACAGAGTGAAATGATTATGAAGCAGATGTCTCTCTCGGCAAATAAAATGGATGAATTAGAGAAACAGAATGATGGATTGCATGATATCTATTCCGCTGCAAAAGAGCTCATGAACGATATTGAGATGATTAAGGCTGACTATGTGAAATCACAATCACAACTATCTCAAATATCACATGAGATATCTCTATCAAAAGATGAACAGATAGACTCTATGAAGTTACAGATAGAGCAACTGAGTAAAGAGTTGACACATAAGATTGATGCATCATTAGAAAAACTGCATGAACACTACCACATTGCAGAAGATGACATAACACAGAGCGTACAGATTTTAGCTAAAAAAGCGCAGCTCAAAAAAGGTGCTTACACAGAGTTAGATAGCTAAGAGAATTAAAACGGGATAAAAAAGAACTCCTAAATAGGGCACTAGTTTGTTTATAGGTGCTAAGAGTACTAAACTCAACTCTTGTGAGAGCTCTCTTTTGATAAATACTTGCTCGATAAGAAGTATTTTTGTTGCGATATCAAATGTTTTAATGAAGAGTAATATCAGTGAAGCCGTAGAGTAGTTTGTAAGCATAGTAAAACCGATAGCAAAGTAAAAAGTAGGGTGCATAATTAGGAAAATAAGGACACTTCTTTTATAGTGCTGATACATACGGATAAGCATACCCATTATACTTGGTGCTTTTTGCCAACTCACTTCAAAGATTTCAAGCAAAATAAAAAGAAGTATGTAATTTAAAACTGCATCACTAATCATTTTTCAACTCTTGAGATGATGTCACACAATTTCTACCGCTGTTCTTTGCTTGATAGAGTGCATTGTCTGCGGTATCAAGGAGCGTCTGTATAGTAATACCTTTTTCAAATGTGGCAACACCAAAACTAGCTGTTTGACGTGTGACTGTAGGAAATGCATGCGTATTTATTGTCGTTTTTAACTTCTGTGCTAACTGTATAGCTTGCGGTAAAGCTGTATGTGGCAGAATTACTAAAAACTCTTCACCACCCCATCTCCCAACAATATCCTCAACCCTAATGGATGCTTTTAAAATGGATGCAAACTCTATGAGGATACTATCTCCTATTAAATGTCCATGTTTATCATTTACAAGTTTAAAGTGGTCTATATCTATAAGAATAATGCTACAAAGTTCACCATTTCGATAGAAACGGTTATATTGATTTTGTAAAACATCATCAAGTTGCATTCTATTAGAGATTTTTGTAAGTTGGTCTGTTCTAGATATATTATCTAGTTCAAGCTCTTTATTCTTTAGCTCTGTAATATCTGTTAAATATCCAATAAAATTTATAATCTCATTATCTTTATTTCTAACAATTACAATGGAGTCTAAAATCCATTTTATTTCACCATCCTCTGTAATAATTCTATATGGTTCATGTTCAAAGAAATAAACTTGCTGTTCTACTGCTTGAGTCACCTCTTGTGTTACACGATTCAAATCATCTTTATGAATCAGTGAAGCATAAGCTACTTTGTTGTTTTTTAAATCTTCTTGAGAATAACCTAAAAGCCTAGAAACACTTTTTGAAACAAATGCCATGCTCCATTTGTCATCGTTATTCCATTTTACTAGACCAGCATTACTCAAATCAAAAAGTGACAGGAGAACATCCTGTTCAGACTTTTGTTTATCCACGAGAGCTTTTAGTTTGCTCGGTACCCTTGAGAAAAGATATGAGAATGGAAATGAGAGTAAAATAATTGCTATCAAAATCCATGCCATTTTATAGAGGGTCTCTGTGAGTTCAGCTTCGATATATTCTTCTTTAGGCTCTATGACCATATGAATCTTTTCACCGTTGTTAAGAAAAATTCTGTTTGAATAAATGTTTTTTCCAAAATACTCATTTTCAGAGAGTACATTTTTATACTCATTTTGAAATTGAGATGAGATAGTATGACCAGTATTTAGATATTTACTCCAACACTTTTCATGAATAGAATCAACTAAAAGGTTCCCTTCATAGTCATATAGATATATGTTATAAATTGGTATATCTGTTAAATTTCGTAAAAAGTTTTTCATAAAAATATTAATGATTAATATACCAGACTTTTCATCTTTAAAATAGACAGGAATACCTATTCGCAGGACTGGTTTAATAGGTTTTTCTATCTTTCCATGCTCTACATTGAGATCAAGGTTTGAATACCAAAATCTATTTTCCTCAATACTCATAACCTCTTTAAAGTAATATCTATCACTTTTGTCTTGAAGATTTTTTTCTTTAACAAGGTAGGCTTTTGAGCCGTATGATTTTCTATCAACACGAACCTTTTCTATACCATTATTATCTATATAGCGAAGCTGCATGATGTTTTGAGAAGTGTTTGCAATATCTAAGAAGAGAGAGTTTATAGCACTTGTTTTTTTTTTATTTAATTGATATGCATGAAATGCAGCAGAGCTCTGAATAGATGTGAGTTTGAGCTTGGTACTGTTTATATATGACTCAAATGTTTTATCTCTTTCTAGAAATGTCTCAGAAGCTTTTTGAACACTTGACGTTTTTATATTAATCTCTTGGAGTTTAAACACAATCAATTGAGTAAATAAAACCAACAGAGTTCCATAAAATATAAAAGAGAGGTGCAGTTTAACTTTAAATGATAAATTAATAGCGCAATCCTGTTAAATTAAGCTATATCAGTATAACATAGATTTTATAAAATAATAGTTGTCTAAAATTTATCTGTTATAATTTAAAAATAGTAATCCGAAGGAAAAATATGAAAGCATATATAAATGCATATGCATCTGACTCATGTGTAGGAAATACAGAAGAGTTGATGAAATCAATATATAAACAGGAGAGTGGAATAACGATAGATATTTCTTATATGCCAGAGACTCCAGTGGGACTTGGAAAAATGCAATATGATGATTTTTTTGAGACTCTCAACTCTGTGGTTGCAACTGTTTTAGAACAATCAAATTTAGAAAATTTCAATGACACTTTACTAATCGTTGGCTCCTCTGTTGGTGGTATGCAAGAGAGTGAAGAACATTATTTTAAAGACAAAAACTACAAAAATATAGATACATCACGCCATGCTATTAGTGTTATCGCTGAGAGTTTAGAAAAAGAGTTTAATTTTTGTCAGAGTCGCTCAATATCAACTGCATGTACATCAAGTGCAAATGCACTTTTATTGGCAAAAAGACTTATCAATGTAGGTGCGTATAAAAATATTTTAGTTGTAGGTGCAGATGCTCTATGTTATACAACAGTGTGCGGTTTTTATGCTTTGAGTGTGCTTTCTTCAAAGGCGTGTACACCTTTTAATGCAGAGAGAGAGGGTATGAATGTTGCTGAAGCAGTCGGGGCACTTTTAGTTCAAAATGAACAGACAAGCGACTCTATTGAGCTTGTAGGTGTGGGTGCAAGCAGTGACGCTTACCATATGACAAATCCAGACCCCCAAGCAAATGGTGCTATAGCATCCATGAACAATGCTTTACAAGATGCCAAGCTAGATGCTCAAGATATTGACTATGTAAATGCGCATGGTACAGGAACAGTAGCAAATGATACAGTAGAGGGGCTAGGGGTCGAAAAACTCTTTAAGGGTGTTTATGTAAGTTCTACTAAGGCGATTACAGGACATACACTAGGAGCTGCTGCAGCCATTGAGGCTATCATCTCTTGTGAAGTTATTAAAAAGGGAGTGATTCCTGCACAGGCACATTTAACAGATGCTCAAAACAAAAATATCAATATTCCTACGCAAAATATTACACAAGATATCAAATATGTCATTAGTAACTCATTTGCATTTGGTGGGAACAACACATCACTCATATTTGGAGGAGTAAATTAATGTCAAAAAAAGTAGCCGTTAATATAATCAGTGCTTCAAAAATATATGCACCACAAAAGATAGAAGATTTAGAGGAAAAACGTATAGTCCCAAAGATGATAATAAGACGCCGTTTAACTCGAAATGCAAAAATCATGCTTTTCCTCGCAGATAAATGTGCTTTTAATGGAGGCAAAATTGTGTATGCCTCTGCTTTTGGAGAGTTACAATCTACTGTCGGTATTACAGATGCTATAAGGAATCAAACGCAGATTAGCCCAACACTTTTTCAAAACAGTGTTTACAACTCTGCACCCTCTTACTTCTCACTTTTAAATGAAGATAAAGATGAGATAATTACTATATCATCTGGTATGAAAAGCTCACTCGATGCTCTTAAAACTGCTGCACTCCAAGCAGTTGTCTCAAATGAAAAAGTTTTATGTGTAGCGACTGAATGTTTAGACATCAACAATATCCAAGAGGTAAATAACTGTACAACTTATCTTGAAGCAGGTGCAGGTATCGTACTTGAAGTAGCTCAAGATGAGAGTGGTGCTGTTGATATGCAAGTTTTAAAAGAAGAGGGAGTGATTGATTCCTTATCCGATTTAGTGAGTCTTGTAAAAATGTATAAAAATGGTGTGAGAAAAGTTTTTATTAACTTGTAGGTTAAAGAGTTTGTAAGGCTTAAAGAGCCTCACAAACCATCAGTGTATGACCAAATCCTAAACCATCTATCTCTTCAATAACTTTAAGTCCAGCTTCTTGTGTAAATTTTTTAAATTCACTTGCTCTATACATTTTACTTGTACCATTTGCAAGTGCTGTAAAGTAGGGTGATGTGTTGATAAGACAGTATGCTCCTATTTCATGGCTTTGTCTATCCCAAAAAGGTTCGACAATGTAAACTTTTCCATTTTCATTTAGCGCTGTTTTAGCACGTTTGAGAAGATTTACAATATCGGATGGAGCAAAACAGTCCAAAAACTGACTCATCCAAACCCCATCAACTTCAGATGGAAATGGTTTGGAATGGTCGAGTAGGTCAAGAGGGTAGCCTTGAACTCTCTCTTTGACTCCTGCGCTCTCTGCATTGATAAAGGCAGTATCTATTTGAGCTTTATGGTCTAAGATAATTACTGTAGTATCAGGCGAAGCACTTGTGAGTGCAATAGACCATTTACCTGTATTCCCACCAACATCAAGAAGGGTTTTTATACCGCGCTTACTCATAATATCTACAAGAGATTTAAAGGCAGCATCTGAGTAAAAATGATCAAATCCAAACCAGCTATCTTTTGCTTTTTGTGGTAGCTTTGTGAGTATGGGATAAATAGTCTCTTCACTCTCAGAAAAAGTGTGGTGCAGTCCTACAGGTTTTCCCTCTTTAAGAGCCTCATCAAGATAAAAAAGCCCCTCGTAGTTTACATCATGGTTGTAGTTTAGATTTGCTTTTGTCATCTCATCATTTTCTAAAAAGTATCCTATTCTAGTGATACTGTATTTTTCATCTTCAAAACTGAGTGCTCCCATACTAAATCCGGACTCACATAAAACCTGTGCAGCATAGATTGTAATATCACACTCTTTTGATATCTCTTCAATACTTAAAGGCTTTTTTTTAGTTTGAAGAAGTTTGAATATTCCCCAATCCCGAAGTAGTCTTGCACATTGAAATATTACAGGTGCAAAGGCTATTTTTTGGGCTTCAAAAAGAGCCTTTTCTCCTGAAATGTCTTTAGTATTGAACATAGTTATCCTTAAAATTATTTTTAGTAATAGTATAGCATAAAAGTGAATTTACTTAGGAAAGAAGGTGCTAAATTTTAGTCTAGAAGTGAGTCTTAATAGTGAGCATAAACACATACCCAAAAGATGAGTATGTGCGTGTTAGATTATTTGGTTTTTGTAGTCTCAGAAACAACTTTACCATTGTTAAATGAAACAATAAAGGTAGTCCATCTATTTCTCCAGTAAGTCCATGTATCAGCTTTTACATCTGGTGTACGGTGTTGTGGTGGTGTACCAAGTGATATTAATACCGCATTTTTACTCATACCTTTAACTAAACCAGCAGATTTAATAGCTTTTTGTTCTGCTTTAGAGAACTTTGAAAGGTTTACCTTTTTTGATGAGAAATATTTAGATGCAACATCAGAGATACCTAAACCTGAATATTTTGCAATATTTCTCAAAGTAATTTTTTGACCTTTATATAAAAATGTAAGTTGTTTAGCATTTATATCTTCCATTGTAACTTCAGAGTTTACAGGAATTAGAGTACCAATTTGATAGTTAGTTGTATCAATAACATTAGTTCTTCTAGATAGATTGTAATGCATATTTGACTGTGTATACATTTTTGATTTGTTTTGGAAAGTTTTTTCAACTTCTGGAGTTAATTTTGCTGCTCCACATCCACTCATTAGAAAACTTAAACCTAGTGCCATAATAAACATACCTAAATGTTTTTTCATTTTATATCCTTAACTTGAATTTCATGAATTATAGCGTAATAAGAGATATTTGTATAAATGTAGAGCAAAATCTTAGTTATTTAAAAGCATTATAAAGATATACTAAGTACTTAAATATATTAAATAAAAAAGATGAAAATGAAAAAAGTATTAGTTATTTATTATTCTCAAACTGGACAGCTTAAAAGTGTTTTGGAGAGTTTTACCTCAAAGCTAGCGGACGAAGAGATAAAAGTCGATATGAGAGCAGTAACTCCCAAAAATAGATATCCTTTTCCTTGGCCGTTTTATACTTTCTTTGACGAGTTTCCTGAGGCCGTGCAGATGGATGGGTGTGAGATAGAAGAGCTTCAAGAACTACAAGAAGATTATGACTTGATTATTTTGGGCTATACCGTTTGGTATATGGCCCCATCAATTCCGATTACAGCTTTTATGCAATCTGAGCAAGCAAAAAAAATATTTAAAGATAAGCCTATTGTAACTGTTGTTGCCTGTCGTGATATGTGGGTGCTAGCACAAGAAAAAGTAAAAGAGATGGTTGCTACTCTTGATGCCAGAGTTATAGACCATGTAGCTCTTACCGACCAAAGTGGCTCAATCTTAAGCCTTGTGACACTTCCTATGTGGATGCTGACAGGAAATAAGAAGTACTTTAGTGCACTGCCGCAAGCTGGTATTACTCAAGAAAATATTGACAACTGTGCAAGATTTGGAGAGCGCCTCAATAGCTCTTTAAAGCAAGATAAAGAGAAAGAGTCAGGAGCGATGCTTACAAATCTTGCTGCCGTAAGTGTAAATGCAAAACTGATTGCTACTGAAAAAATAGCTAATAGAAGTTTTTTAATATGGACTCAGCTTATCAAATGGTCTGGTAAAAAATACTCACTTGGTCGTAAAATAACTATTACAATCTACTTTGTATTTTTAGTACTTTTACTATTAACTGTTGTTCCACTTAATATCTTGGCACGAAAAATTTTAAATACTTTTCAAAAAGAGAAACTACAAGCGATGGAAGAGAAATATGAACTTCCAAGTGGTAAGTAAAGGAAGATATTGTGAGAGATGTTTATATCAATAAGATAGCGGCTTTTTTGCCTAACGAAGCTGTTGATAATGAAAACATAGAAAAAGTTTTAGGGCAGGTGGGTGATAGACCCTCTCGTGCAAAAAGAATTATTTTGCGTTCAAACAAAATTAAAACAAGATACTATGCAATAGACCCTTTAACGCATAAAGCTACACATACAAATGCCCAACTTACTGTAAATGCAATTAAAAAACTTGAAGAAGATGGTCTTGATTTAGATAGTGTTGATCTACTCTCATGTGGTACCACTATGCCTGATCAGATTATGCCAAACCATGCGAGTATGGTTCATGGAGAGTTGGCGTGCAAGCCTTTAGAAATTGTCTCTACAGCTGGTATCTGTTTGAGTGGTGTAACTGCTTTAAAATATGCCTATACAGCAGTTAAGTCTGGTGAAGCAGATTTAGCAGTTGCAACTGGTAGTGAAAACTCATCAGCCATTATGAGAGCTGAAAATTTCACTCCTGAAATAGAAGCGAAAGTGGAGCAACTTGAAAAACATCAAGAGATAGCTTTTGAGAAAGATTTTTTAAGATGGATGCTGAGTGATGGAGCAGGAGCTATGGCTTTGAGTGCAAAACCAAATGCAGAGAGTCTCTCTTTAAAAATAGATAAAATATTTTCAATCTCTTATGCAAATATATTAGAGACCTGTATGTATGCAGGATGTGAGAAACTTGATGATGGTTCTGTAAGAGGATGGCGAACATATGCACCAGCGGAGTGGTTAAGTAAATCTATCTTTTCAGTCAAACAGGATGTAAAACTACTCAATGAAAATGTAATGGAGTACACTGTTGCACAAGCACTTATCACTATGCTAGAGAAAAATATGTTTGATCCCAAAGAGATAGATTGGTTCTTGCCTCACTACTCATCTGGTTTTTTTCGAGATGAAGTGTATGAAAAGATGCAAAAATCGGGTTGCGATATACCACAAGAGAAATGGTTTACTAATCTTGCCTACAAAGGAAATACAGGCTCTGCATCTATCTATATTATGATTGAAGAGTTAATGAATAATCAAAAGTTACAAAAGGGTGAAAAACTCTTATGTTACATTCCAGAAAGTGGTAGATTCTCTACCGCTTTTATGCTTTTGGAGGTTGTATAAATGGATATAAACAATGTCCCTCAAGACGATAGCTCAACATATGCTAAAAATAAAAAAGCGATCTATGCAAAAGATGAAGATGGAAGTGTAAAGGTTGTTGGTTCTACTGGCTGGAATGCTGAAGAAACAGTTACAAAACAGGCTCTAGAAGACCTTCTTGAACATGAGGCTGAAGCTTATTGTGAAGTGAAAAAAGGGCTCAAATCGACTCTATATTATTATATGTACTCCATAAGAATGGACTTGCAGGTTTTATCTGAATCTACAGGCTTTTTTAAATGGACTATAAGTAGAGATTTTAAACCAGAAGTATTTGCTAAAATCAGTGAAAAACGTTTAGCAGTTTATGCTGAAGCTATGGGAATAGCGAGTGAAAAATTAATAGTATTGGAAGAGAAAAATTATGAGTGTAACTGAGTTTAAACACACACATTCGGCACATTGTGAAAGTGGTGTAATGTCATCTATGTTGAGACACTATGGACTCAACCTTAGTGAGCCTATGGTTTTTGGTCTTGCAAGTGCTTTGACATTTGCATATCTTCCTTTTTTAAAAATGGGTGGTATGCCACTTGTTGCTTATAGAAGTATGCCAAAATCGATTATAAAAAATATTCAAAAAAATCTTAATGTAAAGATGAAACTTGAAACTTTTTCAAACAAAGAAAAAGGTGTAGCGAGACTCGATGCACTTCTTGATGAGGGCAAAATAGTTGGTGCGCAAACATCTGTATATTGGCTTCCATACTTTCCAGAAGAGATGCGTTTTCATTTTAATGCACATAATCTTTTGGTATTTGGACAAGAGGGTGACTCCTATAAAGTAAGTGACCCCGTTTTTGAATTTACACAAGAGTGTGATAAAGACTCTTTGACAAAGGCAAGATTTGTCAAGGGTGCTTTAGCTCCAAAGGGACTTTTATACTATCCTGTATCTGTACCACAAGAGGTGGATTTAAACCCTATTATAGTTAAAAGCATAAAAAAAGTAGCTAAGTCTATGCTCAATACTCCTGTACCTATTGCAGGCTTGAAGGGAATCAAATACTTAGCAAAATCTATACGAAAACTGAATAAAAAAAATAAACGCTACGCAAAACTTTTTCTCGGACATATAGTAAGAATGCAAGAAGAGATAGGAACGGGTGGTGCTGGTTTTAGATACCTTTATGCCTCTTTTTTACAAGAGTCTAGTACTCTATTTAACAATGATGAGACGCTTAAAGAGGCTTCGGAGATGTTTTTAAAAGTAGGGGATGAGTTTAGAGAGTTTGCTCTCATCGTTGCAAAAGCTGTAAAGTCTAAAAAAGAGATAGATTATGACACTATCGCAGATAAACTAGACTCTATTGCTGATGAAGAGAGAGAAGTTTATAAAAAATTATTAGAGTTTTGTGCACAACATTAAATGATAAAAATAACGAATCTATCGAAATCGTACGGAGATACAAAAGCGCTTGATAGCTTATCATTAGAGATACGAGAGGGGTCTGTTTTTGGACTGTTAGGCGTCAATGGTGCAGGGAAAACAACACTTCTTTCTATCTTAAATGGTCTTGTAACTCAAGATAGTGGTACGATTGATTTTTTTGGATTGGATATGAGAGAGAGTAAAGAGAAAGTAAAAACTTTAAGCTCTATTATCCCTCAGCATCTTGCCTTTTATGAAAACTTGAGTGTTAAAGAGAATTTGGACTTTTTTGCAGATGTTCAAAACGCCACACAAGAGCATTATGACAAAGCTATAGAAGTTAACTCTTTAGAGAGTCTGCTTAAGCAAAAAGCCTCCACACTCTCTGGTGGTCAAAAGAGAAGGTTAAATATCGCTATTGGGCTTTTAAACAATCCAAAAGTCATATATTTTGATGAGCCTACAGTTGGAATTGATCCAAAGAGTAGAAATGAGATACTGGATTCTATTAAAGCTTACAAAGATTTTGGCATTACAGTTGTCTACACAAGCCACTATATGAATGAGATAGAGAAAATTTGTGATGAAGTTGCCATCATTAGCCATGGAAAACTTATAGAGCAAAACTCCCTTGAAAATCTTATTAGCAATAGAGATAGTGAAAAGATTACTCTTGAAGTTATTTACTCTGATAATCTAAAAGAACTTGATATGACTTTTATAAACGATACTATTATAGAGATTAAAGAGAGTGAGCTCTCTGTAACCTTAGAACGCTTGAAAGAGGCTAAAGTGTCTCTTAAAAGCATCAATTATGGTTCAACTGATTTGGAAAAACATTTTCTAGAGATTACAGGTGCAAATGATGTTTAAAGCGATGATAAAAAAAGAGTTTTTACTTGTCTTAAGAGATAAACATGCACTTTTAGCTCTTTTTGTAATGCCTGCGATTTTTATACTTATCATGTCTGTTGCGATGAGAGATCAGTTTACAAATGATAGTATGGAGTTTAGCCTCTATATAAAAGATGCGGATAAGAGTGCAATGAGTGCTAATATTGTGGCAAATATAGAAGCTGATGAGAAGTTTCGTCTTGTTCAAAATAGAGAGGAAGCAAAGTTTATTGTAAAAATTCCTAGGCGGTATGAAAAAAAGCAAAAAAGCAAAATTCAAATAGATATCAGAGACTCCATAAAAGGCGATGAGATAGAAGCTTTTAAGGCTATGCTTCTTGAACATCTCTTAAGTGCTAGACTTCATAGTATGGCTAAGAGTATCGAAGATAAATCGCCTAAGGCTTCAAGGAGTTTAGCATCTTTAGAAATTTCTACTGATGATATGTATAGAGTTCGTTACAACAGCTCTATTACTATACCAAATTCAACGCAACAGAGTGTTCCAGCATGGATAGTCTTTGGTATGTTTTTTGTGATAATCCCTATGTCAACAATCTATGTAAACGAGAGAAAACAGAACACTTTGGCTCGTCTGAATTCTATGAATGTCTCCATTTTTGCAATGGGAGTTTCCAAAAGTATCCCATACTTATTTATAAACCAGATTCAAGTTCTCATTATGCTTGGTGTTGGAATGTATTTAGTGCCTCTCTTTGATACTCCAGCCTTGGAGATTAACGGTTCTTTATTAGCTCTTGGCTCTATATCAGTAGCCTTGAGTATTGCAGCCATAGGTATCTCTTCTCTAATTGCTGTGAGTGCTAAATCGAGTGAACAAGCAACGACAATAGGAGGCATTTTAAATATACTTTTGGGTGCGATTGGCGGGGTTATGGTGCCAAAGTTTATTATGCCTCCTGCAATGCAAACCTTAACACAAGTCTCACCAATGTCGTGGGGACTTGATGGTTTTTTAGATATTTTTTTAAAGTCGGCAGATCTTAGTATGATATTGAATAATGTATTAATGTTAATTGCATTTGGCGTATTATCCTTAATAATATCTATGATAATATTACAAATTAGAATAAACAGGGGTATTTAGTGGATATAGAAAAGTTAAAACATGATCTTAAAGTAATGATTATAGAAGAGTGTGAGAAAGAGGATATAACTCCTGAAGATGTAGCGAACAGTGTTGAACTTTTTTCAGATGATAGTGGTTTGGAACTAGACTCTCTCGACGCTTTGCAAATTTCTATGGGCTTGCAAAATAAGTTTGGAATTCGTCTTGGTGATTCTAAGGATTTTAGACGTATTGTAACTACAATAGATAGCTTAGCTGACTACATAAATGAGAAAAATGTATAAGATTAATATTTTAGACTACGCACTGCAAAGTTCTCAGGGCGATGCAGAAGAGACCTTACAATCAATCAAAGATAAAAATACGACCATATCTGCAAAAGAAGTTAGCACTATAGATGGTAATATAGAGATACCATACTATCTTTTTGAAAAAAAAGTTGAAGAGAATCCAGATGATATCAAGCAAGCTATCAAAAAAATTGTGCAAAACATATCTGATAAGTTGTCAGTTGAGCAGAGAAAAAACACCTCTTTAATCATTGGTACTGCATTAGTTGATCAAAATATAGTTAAAGCTGTTGTAGAGACTATGTACGACTATAAGAAAAAACCTTACAGCTCTTCTAAAAAGAGTATAGACTCTTTTGCAAAAGAGATATCTGAGGAGTTAGGATTAAATGCTTTTAGCATGACAATTAGTACAGCCTGTACATCAAGTGTTAATGCTGTATTAGAGGCAAGAAACCTTATTAATAGTGATGTTATAGAGTATGCTATTGTAGTTGGTGTAGAGGTTTTCTCACAAATGATGAGCAATGGTTTTAGCTCTATGAAACTTCTCTCTTCTGATGTTCAAAAACCATTTGATATTAGTAGAGACGGACTTGTACTAGGTGAAGCAATTGCGGGTGTTTTAGTTGGTAAAGATAGCTCTCCTTGGGCTATTCTTGGAGGATATTCAAACTGTAATTCTCTAAATATTACTTCTGTAAGTCCAAGTGGAAAAGAGTATGCAGAGGTGATGAATAGAACTATGGATTTATCTAATGTGAAAGCGGAAGATATCACAACACTTAAAGCGCACGCTACAAGTACCCCGACAAACGATATGTCAGAAATTCATGCCATACAAAAGGTATTTACTCCTGATGTAACCTTTACAGCACTCAAGCCATACGTTGGGCACACTCTAGGTGCTTGTGGTGTTTTAGAGTTAGCAATGTTTATCTCCTGTATAGATGATGGTTTCATACCTCAAACTTTAAATCATACAGAGCCAATTATAGAAGAGTATGTACCACTTCAAGAGTTTAAAGAGTGTCATTCTGGAATTTTTATGTTGAACTATTTTGGTTTTGGCGGAAACAATACATCTATCATTATTCAAAAAGAGTCCAAATGAAATTATATGTAAAAGCTTTGAGTGGCTATAGAGGCAGACTTAAAGATATTGACCTTAAAAAAGAGTTGAAAAGTAAATATAAGTTAGATACACGTAGACAAGACACCTTTATCCATTTAGCTGTATATGGAGCGCAACTATTAAAAGAGGAAACATCCATTTACAGTGATGATGAGCTCTATATTACAAGCGGTGTTGGCAATATTGATGTTTTACAAAAAACAAATAATTACGTTCAAGAAGAGAAGGATTTTATTAAACCTTTTGATTTTATCAATATGCTTGGAAACACTACAAGTTATTATGTAGCTAACTCTTTGGGTATGAAAGACAAAAATATGTTTCAAATATCAGATAATTTTACCTATATAAATACTCTTATATCAATATTTGCATCTTTAAAAATGTCTCATAAGGAAGCAGTTTTAGGTTCAGTTGATTTATGTACAGAACCTGATGAAGTTATCAAGAGAGTTCTAGGGGTTGATGAAGATACAGAAGTTACAAGTAGTGTTGCTTATCAGAAATTTTCACTCTCTTCAATAGATGCAATAGCAGAGCTTGAGTTTGATGCTAAAGTCTACTCTTTAGAGGAGATAAAAGCCTTAGTACAAAAGAGCAATTTAAATATCGTCTCCTCTATGCGATGTGAAGATTTAGAGCTTTTTCAAGATAAAGAATTTTTTGAAACTATGCCAAGTTACTATCTCAATCAGGCAGTGCAGACAAAGAGAGATTTGTTATATATTGACTCTTATGAAAATCGCTACAGAGTGATAAAAGTAGTGAATTTAGTATAAGTTAAAGTGAAACTTATTATAATGAAACTAAATTAATTAGGAGTTGTCATGAAAGAAGTAGACGTATTTATCATTGGAGCTGGTCCAGCTGGTTCCATTGCTGGCGCAAAGCTTGTGCAAGAGGGATTAAGTGTTAAAGTAGTTGATAAACTTAAGATGCCAAGGTTTGTGATAGGAGAGTCTCTTCTTCCAAGATGTAACGAACTTTTAGAAAATGCAAATATGCTCAAGCCTGTTGAAGATGCTGGTTTTCAATTTAAAGGCGGCGCTATTTTTCAAAATGAAAATGATGGTTTTACTGCACTCGATTTTTCAAAAAATCTGGGTCAAAAATGGGGAAGTTCTTTTCAGGTAAAACGGGAAGTGTTTGACAAGATTTTAATTGACGATGCAGAGCAAAAAGGATGTGATGTTGAGTACGAAATTGAAGTTGTTGATTATGATGAGAATGAAAATATCGTTACTGTACAAAACCTAAATGACACGCAAAAAAAATATAAAGCGAAAAAGGTTTTAGATGCTTCTGGTTACGGGCGTGTCCTTCCTCGTTTACTGGGTCTTGAAACTGATTCTCACTTGGCTCTTCGTCGTGCTACTTTTGCTCGTGTAGATAGCGACCAGCGTCCAGAAGGTGAAACAAATGGTTATATATTTATCGATGTAGTTGGTGATAACGACGCATGGATTTGGAATATTCCATTTTCTGATGGAACTACTTCTGTAGGTGTTGTATGTACTGAGGAGTATTTTCAAGATTTTAACATGAGTGATGATGAATTTTGGAAACATATAATTTACAACAGCCCTACAGCATCAAAAAGATATGCAGACTCGAAACTTACTGTTGCAGTGGGTTCTTTAAGTGGGTACTCTACAGCAGTTACAAAACTTTATGATAAAAACTATATATTAACTGGAAATGCTTCGGAGTTTCTTGATCCTGTTTTCTCTTCTGGTGTTACGTTAGCATTAGAGTCTGGAGCAAAAGCTGCAGAACTAACTGCTAGAGAGTTAAAAGGTGAAGCGGTAGACTACAAAGTAGAGTATGAAGATTATATGATGATGGGAATCGATGTCTTTAGAGACTATGTAAATGCATGGTATGATGGAACTCTCCAAACAATACTCTTCTCTGATCAGAAAAATCCAGAGGTAACGAAAAAAGTTATCTCGGTACTCAGCGGTTATGTTTGGGATAAAAACAATAGTTTTGTTACTTCTTCAAAATATGCTCTTCAAACTACATACGAAATACTGAAATAATAATGAAAAAAGCGCTTCTCTTTCTACTCTTAGTAAGCTCTGTATTTGCACAGAGTTATAACTTTACAGAACTGAGATATAGTGATGCTATAAATCGCTATACACTCTTAGAAGGGAAGATAAGCTTTTTAAAAAATGGATTAAACATTCAGTATCCAAAGAGTTCTAGAGAACTCGATTATAAAGATGAGACGCTAAGCTACTATGAGGAAGAGAAAGAGATCTCTCTTCCTCAAGTGCAAGTGAGTCAAATGATACAGTACTTTGAAATACTTAGACTTCTTCACAGTGGTGATGAGAGTGAGTTAGAGGGTATGTTTGAGGTAGAGAATCAAGCTGATGGAAAAATATTAAAGCCATTAGGTGCTATAAAAAATTTTATCAGTAACATTGTGCTTAAAAAAGAGGATAAGAGACTTCAAAACATAAAACTCTTCTTACAAAACAACGACACTATAAGTATTACTATTAATGACGAAATACGCTAATTTTCTAATCCTGTTTATTCTTTTGGGTGTGGGTGTTTTACTCAAAGACAATATACATATATCTACAAATCTACTTTCACTTTTTGCGACACAAGAGAGTGTTGAAAAACTCACTATTGCAAATAATCTGGGCTACTCTAAAGAGATGCTTATAGCAGTAAAAGGTTTTGATAAAGAAGCTAAAAAAGAGCTACGAGAAATCTCTAAGAAACTCAAAGAGCTTCAGTATATTAACTTCGTACAATCGAGTATCGTCCCCACACAAGAGATACAAGAGTATTATAAAAACTACTATCCACTACTCGCTACTTTCAATGACACAAATATCACTCAAGAGCAAGTTTCGCAAAAATTGCAAGCACTTTATGAGGGGCAACTTTCTAGTGTTTTTTACTCTAGTATAGATAAGAATGACCCCATGGGACTGTTTAAATTAAATAATATTAAAAACTCAAATGTATCTCATAAGGGTGAGTTTATAACACTAGGCGAGTATGGTTACTTAATCCGTGTAATGACCGATATTTCACCTTCACAGATGAGGGAAGCTAAAGAGTTATATAGAGATGTTCACTCTCTTTTGAGTGCATATCCAGAAGCAGTGGCATTTGCACCATTCTTCTATACGGTTGAAAACTCAACAAAAATTCAAGCAGATGTAGAGTGGATAATTATTTTATCAACAGTTATCTTACTGCTAATTTATTATCTGTTTCTTAAAAATATAAGACTGCTCTCTCAGATAGTAATAGCGCTTCTCTCTTCAATGGTTTTTGCAAGCTTAGTGAGTACTCTATTTATTGAAAATTTTCACGTACTCTCTTTAGCTTTTGGGATGAGTCTGACTGCGGTAAGTATAGATTATCTACTCCATTACTATTTTCATAATTTTTATGAGAAGAGAGAGTTTATTGATAAAAATGTACTCTATGGCTATTTGACGACGGTGACTGCATTTGCAATATTCTCTTTTATTCCCATCCCTTTAATTGCACAGATTAGCTCCTTTGCAGTTTTGTCACTCTCTTTTGCGTACCTGCTTTTTACATTTGTGTTTCCACACTTAGGAGTTAAAAAACAGTATAGAGTTGAAAAGGTTGAGGGAGAGAAAAGAGAGAAAAAAGCTCCTGCTTTTCTCTTCTTTGCACTCTCTTTAGTTTTATTCGCATATAGTGCATTTAACTTTAAACTCGATAGCAATATTAGAAATTTAGATTACCAAAACCTTCATCTATTAGAGTCTGAAAAACTTTTTAAAAGTAATAACACTACTAAAATCACTCCTGTTATTGTGGAGGCTAAAACGCAAGATAAGTTGATTGAACAGTTACACCAACTCCAATTACTACTTCCAGATACTTTCTCTTTAGCTGCTTTTATTACAGAGCAAGAGAGCTGTCATAAGAGAGCAGAGCGATTACAGCAGTATGATTTTAAGAACTTAAACAGGCTCATCAATGAAGAAGCACACAGCATTGGTTTTAGAGAGGATTACTTTAAAGATGCCTATGGTTTTGTAGCACCTCTAGCACCTTGTCGTGTTGCAGAGTTGGATATCTTTCAAACATATGGACTCTCTCTTTATAAAGAGAGAGATAGGTTCTACACTATAGCATTCATCAGTGATGTAAAAAAAGTACAAAACCTTCCATATATCACTCATATTAATGTCAAAGAGATGTTTAACAGGTCTGCGCAGAAGATGTATGATGATCTCTTGAAATATGGAAGTATAGTACTCATAATGATTTTTGTACTCCTTTTTTTAAGTGTGCGTCAACGATTTATATACGCAATAAACTATATACTTTTTCCTTTGGGTTTGACTATGGCTGTCGTTGTGAGTATAGATGCTATCAATATCATGCATCTATTCTCTTTGATAATACTCATAGCCATTGGAATAGATTACGGTATCTATATGAGTAACTCTATAAAACCTAGTAGTACTATGTTAGCTATAAAGTATTCACTTTTAAGTACCTTTGCCGCGTTTGGAGTGCTTGTTTTTAGTACAATTGTAGCACTTCACTCTATAGGCTTAGTCATTACCTTGGGGTGTGGAGCGATTTTTATATTAATTAAGGCAATGAAATGATTTTAGAGTATATTCACTCCGATGCAAGTAGAGAAATTATAGATTTACAAACTCAAACTCAAGTGCAAAATGATTGGGAATATATACAGACTTCAAGTAAGTTGGAGTTCATAAAATTATTTATACCTAAATTTTTAAGCGGTCAAAAGATAGTCTTATTTGATCCAAATCATAAGCAGTTACTCGATTTTTACAATGAGAATGATATAAATTATTTTGCAAATATTCAAAGTGCAAATGAAAAATCTAAACTACTCTTTTTTACATCAGGCAGTAGCGGCTTTCCAGTCGGTGCATTTAAATCAAGAGATAACTTACTTTTAGAGGTTCAAAGTCAGCAAGAAGTTCTCAAACAAAGAGCGATACAAAGAGTTGTTGTTACTGTCCCTTTTGTCCATATCTATGGAATATTGGCAGGTCTCTTGCTCCCTATGGAACTTGGAGATGTGCAACTTATAGTAAAAGAGGATTTTTTACCTTATGAACTTTTAGAAGAGGCTTTGCATGAGAACACCCTTGTTATTACAACACCCGTTTTCATAAAGGCCTTAGCAAAACTACCAAGTGAGGCTTCTTTATCTTCGACGCTTTTTATCTCTTCAACAGCGCCACTCTCTTTAGATGACGTTGCAGAGTTTGAAGATAAATACTCTTCAGAAGTTATGCAACTCTTCGGCTCTACTGAGACAGGTGGTATAGCGTATAAAATAGGAAGAGGTGTAAAATGGACTCCTCTTCATGGTGCAAAAATTGCACTTCAAGATGATAAACTGAGTGTTACGTCGCCATTTATATCAGACTATATTTTAAAAGAGAGTATCGAAAAACTTGCACAGCCTTATGTTACAGAGGATATTATTGAAGTTGATAATGATACCTTTACGCTTATTGGAAGAAGCAATAAACTCATCAAAATTGCAGGTAAAAGAATATCTGCCACACAGATTGAAAATATTCTTGAACAGATACCTGAAGTTAATAAGGCGATTGTTGAGTTGGTATATAAAAAAGAGCTACTAAGAAGTGAGCAAATACTCATTACACTTGAGGCGAAAAATAAGCTTAATAAGCAAGTTATAAAGGAGAAAATCGCTCAATTCTATGGTATTATTACAATACCATTTAATCTTAAATACGTAGATAAGATTGATTACTCTTCTGTGGGTAAAAAAGTAATATTTAAATAAATAAAGGGACAGATAAATAATGATAAAAATTGATGAAGTTAAGAGTAAAATAATTGAAGGTTTAAACCTTGAAGATATCTCTTTAGAAGAGTTAGAAGATGATATGGCACTTTTTGGTGATGAGGGTTTAGGTCTTGATTCTGTTGATGCTATTGAGCTAACACTTATTTTAGAAAAATATTTTGGAGTAAAGATAACAAACATGGCTGAAGCTGAAAATATATTTTCATCATCTGCATCTTTAACTCAATATATAAATGATGAAAAAAACAAATAAGAAAAATGACAGAAATTAAGCTTCCACATCTTGCACCTATTAAGTTTGCAAAATTTACATTAGATAAAGATGAAAAAAGTGCAAGAGTTCTTATAGAGTTTGAACAGGTACCAACACTCTCTATGTTGGTTGAAGCTGCTGCACAGAGTAGTGCTTCTTTTAGTACAAATGATAAAGAGAGTGCATTTTTAGTAAGTTTAAAAGGTATAAAACTTTTACAAAAACCTACAAAAATGAGTCTTGTTGCACATGTAAGAGATGAGCATCGTCTTGATAAAATGCGATATGTTGGATTTGATATTTTTGAAGATGAGACAACTTGTGTAGCTAGTGGAACACTTGTAATCGCGGTTCAATAAATGAGATATGACACTATCGTAATTGGTTCAGGGGCAGGGGGACTCTCCTCGGCTCTATCTCTTGCTAGAGAAGGACAAAAGGTGCTTGTTTTAGAACAGCACTATCTCGCTGGTGGCTGGTGTCATAGTTTTACACGCCACGGGAGTAAGTTTACTCCAGGTATTCACTACATAGGTCTTCTTGGCGAGGGCGAATCATCAAGCGATCTCTACAAAGGTCTTGGCATAGCTAATGAGTTGACATTTTACAAGATGAACCCAAAAGGATTTGAGCACTGCTGGATTGGTGAAGAGCGCTTTGATATACCTGCAGGATTCGATAATTTTATGCACGCTTTAATTGTTAGATTTCCACATGAGAAAAAAGGTATAAAAAGATATCTAAACACTGTTCGTGATGTTAGTAGTGAGCTACAGCTAATTCCAAAAATGAATGGTTTTTGGGATAAGGTTACCATCCCTTGGCGAACTCGTCACTTAGGAAAGTATGGTCTTTTTTCTCTTAAGAGAGTTATCAACTGGCATGTAAAAGACCCCTTGCTTCAAAAGATACTCAATGTTCAGTGTGGTGACCATGGACTGCCTCCTGGAAAAGCGAGCTTTCCTCTTCATGCAGCGGTAATGGAACACTATTTGAGTGGTGGCTACTACCCTCAAGGGGGAGGTACTTCTATTGTAGATGCTATGGTAAAAGTATTTGAGAGCTATGGTGGTGAAATCAGTATAAAGCAGAGGGTAAAGAAGATTTTACTTGATGAGAGTGATACAAAGTCCGCTATTGGTGTTGAGCTTGTTAATGGTGAGAAATTTTTTGCTACTAATATCATTTCAAATGCAGACCCCAAAAAGACCTACCATGATTTGGTTGGGAAGCAACACTTAAGTGAGCAGTTAAATGCAAAGTTGGACGCGAGTAAATACTCATGTACATCTTTGATGCTTTTTTTAACTGTAGATATGGACGTAGAGGCCGCGGGACTTGATTCTGGAAATATCTGGCTTATGCCAAATAGAGACATGGATGATGTTTATGAAGATATGATGAGTTCAGATATAGAGTCAGAAGAGTATTTCTCAGGACTTTTTATAAGCTGTACTACACTCAAAGACCCATCTAGTTTTGATGGAAAACATCACACCTTTGAGGTCATTACATTTATTAATTATGATGTATTTAAAGAGTTTGAAGGTGAAGAAAAAAAACGTTCAGCAAAATACTTAGCTTTTAAAGAGAGGTTGATGGAAAAGATGCTTAACACTCTTGATAAAGCTATTCCAAATATTAAAGAGAGTGTTGTGCATAAAGATTTAGGGACACCTTTAACAAACGAACACTTTATTAATGCAACGGAGGGAAGTGTTTATGGCACTGAAAAAACTCTCAACCAGATTGGACCCAATGCTTTTAGAGCTGTGAGTGAGATTAAAAACCTCTATCTGTGTGGTGCAAGTATTTTAGCGCATGGTGTAACAGGGGCGACATACTCTGGAATTGATACAGCTGCGAGAGTTTTAGGGTGTAGATTAGATGATCTTATTGAACCGATAGAGGGTCAAAATTTAACGATAATAGAGAATTAAAAAGGGTTAGAAATATGTTTGATGGTTTGTATGAAGTTATTTCAAAAAATGAAAATGAAGCAGTGATAAAGCTAACAGATAAAAAACATCCTATATTTAAAGCGCACTTTCCAATGCGTCCAATCCTACCAGGATTTGTGCATTTTGAAATTGTTGGGGATATTTTTAATCTTGAAGTGGTAACTATTAAAAAAGCTAAGTTTATGAGTCTTGTTACTCCCAAACAGACTTTAAAATATAAGAGAAATGCTAATAAATTCAGTGTAATATGTGAAGATAAAGAAGTAGCAAGCTTTAGTTTATGAAAATTTGTATCGTTATACCTGTTTATAACTCTCCATTTATAGATGAAGTTATAGAAGACCTTTTTAAATATGAGTATAAAATCATAGTCGTTGATGATGGTTCAGATACAAAAATTACTACACAACATGACACGATAGATATAATCAGGCATGAAGTAAATATGGGCAAAGGTGAAGCGATATTAACGGGGGCTAAACGTGCTCAAGAGCTAGGGTTTGAAGCTATTTTAACTTTTGATGGGGATAAACAGCACCTCAGTTCTGAAGTAGCTAAATTGATTTCTCATTATGAAGAGGGGAGTATTGTTATTGGGAATCGTGATTTTACATCTAAGAGTGTACCAAAAAGCTCAAAATTTGGAAGAAAGTTTAGTAACTTTTGGGTCTTTTTAGAAACATTCAAATCTTTAGGTGATACGCAGAGTGGTTTTAGAATTTATCCCGTAGATATTTTAGAACTTAATATCCGAAATAGAAGATTCGATTTTGAAATAGAAGTTCTCGCCTTGCACTCCTATCGAAAAGGGAAGATTATTGATGTTGAAGTTGCATGTTACTATCCTCCTCAAGAAGAGAGAGTCTCTCATTTTGATAAGTTCCATGATAACTGGCGTTTAACCAAAGCACATACAAAAATTATGATACAAAGGTATCTGTTATTAAGAGGAATATTATGGGTGTAAAACAGTATGGCACTCCTATAGGTCATAAGATAATATTGACTATATATAAGCTTCTAGGATACAGGTTTGTATCATTTATCTTAAATTTTGTTGCACTCTATTATGTAATCTTTACACCCTCTATAAAAAAATCCTTAGAGAGTTACTACAAACATCTTGATATGAAGCTAAGCTATATTGCTTACTTTAAGCATATCAAACTTTTTGCACTCTCAATTTTTGATAGATTCATCTCAAGAATTAAAGAAGATGAACTCTCTTTTGAGCGTGAAAACAGAGAAGTTTTTTTATCACTGCAAGAGGGTGGCATAGTTTTACTCTCACATATGGGTGGTTGGGCAACTGCTGGGTATTCGATGAAAGCTGATATTCCACCTATGAATATGGTAATGCATGAAGCAACAAAAGGGAATATTAGCGAAGTTGAGAAATCAAAACAGCGCCAAAATGAGACAAATGTAAAAATTATAGACTTAAATGAAGGTGCAATCGCTGCAAATATACAGATTGCAAATGCTCTTATGAATAAAGAAGTAGTTGCGATGATGGCAGATAGGATAACTGATCCAAAAAGAGTAGTAAGTGTAAATTTCTTAGGTTCACAAGTAGAGATAAATAAAAATCCATTTGACATAGCACATAGGTTTAAAAAACCACTTATTGCTACCTTTGTAGTCTTGACAAAAGAGAAACATTATAAGTTGATATTTGAGAAGATTACGGTTGATGAAAAGTCATTAGAAGAGATAGCGCAAGAATATATGAATATTCATACAAAAATTATAAAAATTTATCCTAATCAATGGTATAATTTTTACGATTTTTTTAATCCGAGGAAAATAATAGATGTTAATAAACAATAGAGTGATTTCATACAAGAATTTTTTACACGATAGCAGTGTAAAACTAGACGATAGCCAAGAATTTATAGACTTTATCAATGCAGGTCATGATTTTCTTATAGAAAATATCGCTGCAGGGCGTCCAATTTATGGTGTTACAACAGGTTATGGTGAAGCAGGTCAAAATTATGCAGCGTTTGAAGAGGCTCAAGAGCTTCAAAAAAACCTTTATAGTTTTCATGGTTGTGGTGTAGGTGATTACCTGAGTGAAGAAGTTTCACGTATTATGGTAACTATTCGTATGATTAGTCTCTCTAAGGGTAAAAGCGGAGTTAGTTATGATTTACTCAAGCGTTTTGAGATGCTTCTTCAGAGAAAAATATATCCACTTATCCCTTCTCAAGGTTCAGTTGGAGCGAGCGGTGACTTAACACCTCTTTCATATATCGCTGCTGTAATTGCTGGTGATAGAGAGTGCTATTATGAAGGGAAGATTAGAGATACTGCTGAGCTTTATAAAGAGCTGGGAATTGAGCCGTATGTATTTAAGCCAAAAGAGGCACTTGGTATTATGAACGGTACTGCAACTATGAGTGCTATCGCTATCGATTCTATAGAGAAGTTTGAGACTATTTTAGGCACTACAGAGTCTTTTGTAGCCTCTGTATTTGAACTTCTTTTAGGAGATACAACGCCATTAGAGCCTTTTGTACATGACTCAAAACCTTTTGATGGACAGCGTGCAACTGCTGCAAATATTCTAGCTAAATGTAGAGGTTCAAAACTGACACACGAAGCATTTGGCCGTTACGATCAGTTTCACCTTGAAGCGGAACAGAATATTCAAGACCGTTACTCTATCCGTTGTGCTCCACAAGTTTTAGGTGTTGTTCACGACAACCTTACTTTAGCAAAAAAATGGATTGAGACTGAGATTAATGGTGTAAATGACAACCCACTCATCGACCATATTGGTAAAAAGATTTATACATCTGGAAACTTTTATGGTGGTTATGTTTGTCATGCTATGGATACAATGCGTATCTGTGTTGGTAATGTAGCCGATTTACTTGATAAAGAGTTTGGACTTTTAGTAGACCATAAATTTAACAAAGGTCTAGGTGAGTCTTTAAAACTGAACAAAAAATCAACACACCACGGTTTTAAAGCTATGCAAATTACACTCAGTTCATTAACTGCTGATGTAATTATGAATACAGTTCCAGCATCTCTTAACTCTCGTCCAACAGAGTCTTTTAACCAAGATAAAGTGAGTATGGGAACAACAGCGGCACTTCACTTTTCTAAGCAGTTACCTGATTTAACAAATATGCTAAGTATCGCAATCATTGGTATGGCTCAGGCTGTTGATTTACGTGGAAAATCTGAGTGTTCAGAGTTCTTACAAAAAAATTATGACAAAGTTCGTGCCCAAGTGGATGCTTTAGAGTTTGATAGACGTATGGATATAGATATTAAAGTAATTTATAAAATGATTCTTGAAGGGAAATTTGCATGAGCATGAAAAAAGTTTTAGTCACTGGTGCAACTGGTGCTATTGGTGAGTCTTGTGCAAGATATTTTCATGATAATGGGTATTTTGTTTATCTAAACTATAGAAGTAATGAAACAAAGGCTAATGCACTTCATGCAGAGCTAGAAAACTCGCAAACTCTTTACTTTGACATTACTAAAAAAGATGAAGTGATTACAGCTGTAGAGGATTTAGACCTTGATGTACTTATAAACAATGCTGGTATCACCAAAGATAATCTTTTTTTCTGGATGAGTGATGAAGAGTGGGGTGATGTTGTGGATACCTCTGTAAATGGCACCTATTATGTGACAAAAGCAGTTCTAAAAAATATGATTGCAAATAAAAAAGGTGCGATTGTAAATGTAGCTTCAGTTTCGGGTGTTGTTGGAAATGCAGGTCAGACAAATTATTCAGCTGCAAAAGGTGCGATGATAGCCTTCACTAAAGCACTCTCAGCAGAAGTTGCACGTTATAAGATTCGTGTAAATGCAGTGGCTCCAGGGTTAATAGAGTCTGAAATGACGAAAGATTTACCACTTAAAGAGATGAAAAAAGGTATTCCACTTCGTCGTGTTGGTGTTGCAGAAGATGTAGCTGAGTGTGTCTTTTTCTTAGGTGATAAAGCTTCGTATGTGACTGGTGATGTGATGAATATAAGTGGTGGAATGGTGCGATGAATGTAGCCATAATAGGAGGAGGGCTCAGTGGACTTTTATGTGCACTTATGCTTGAGCGTAGAGGTTACTCTCCGACTATTTATGAAAGACTTCCTAAGCTAGGGGGTGTTTTAGACTCTTTTAAAAGAAAAAAAGTACTCTTTGACATAGGCTTTCACTACTCAGGTGCTTTAGCTAAGGAGCAATATCTCTCTAACTCTATGCAAGATCTAGAGATATTTAATAAAATTAAACTAGAGGAGTATGAGGGTGCATTTGATACTTTGTATATAGATGATGAAGTTTTTGAAGTACCTTTGAACTCTGTTGCTTTTAAAGCGCAACTCCAAAAGAGATTTCCTGCTGAGTCAGATGCGATAGAGAACTTTTTTCAGAAGTGTTATGAAGCGAGTGCTATTAGCTCTAAACCTGAGGATTTTGTGAAGGTAGATTCTCGTAGTTTAAAAGATGTAATGAAAGATATAGAAGATGAAAAACTTAGAAAAGTTTTTTTACACTTTACTATTTTTTATGCGACAGCGTTTTATGAAGATGCCTCTTTTGATTTTTATGCAAAAATTTTTATAAATATGCTTGATGGAACGAGAAAAATTGAAGGTGGCGGTGGTGCAATAATCACAGCACTCAAAAATTCGCTCAGTAGAACAGTAATCAAAAAAAAAAGTGAAGTTACAAAGATTTTTCAAGATGAAAATGGTGTAAATGCTCTTCTTTGTAGAGATGAGAAAATTGCTTATGATGCTATCATCTCTACAGCGCACCCAAAGACAACACTAAAGATGTTTGAAGAGTTAGATAAAAAACAGAAGAGATATAAGAGTCATATTGATGCACTTGAAGAGTCTCCCTCTTTTTTCTCGATTTTTTGTCTTATAGATGCAGAGATACAATCAAATCTTTACTTTTACGAGGATGAGTTTATATCTGTTTTACCCTCTCGAATGCATGAGGGCAAAACTGTGGCTACCATCCTTGCAGGAAGTTACTATAGTGAGTATGAAAATCTCTCTAAAGATGAGTACAAAAAGAGAAAAGAGCAAGAGTGTCAACACCATCTAAATAGAGTCAAAGAGCTATATGATTTTGGAGATATTGAAGTTATTGATAGCTCTACACCTTTGACGAAACAGCACTACTCAAATGGTAGTCAAGGGAGTATTTATGGGGTTTTATGTTCGGCTAAACAGAAAAGTTTATCTGTTTTAATGCCAAGAACTAGAGTGAAAAATTTATATTTTGCAGGTGAAAATATTATTGCACCTGGCTTAATAGGTGCTTTTTTGGGCGCTGAGATATTAATGAATTATTTTGAGGAGAAGAGATGCGAAGAGTTGTAATTACTGGGGTTGGTTTAAACTCACCACTTGGAAATTCGTATGATGCGCTTTATGAGAGTCTAAAAGCAGAAAAGAGTGGGATTGAGTATGTTCCTGAATGGGAAAATATAAAAGATTTGGGTACAAAGGTAGCTGGTCGTGTAAAAGATGTAGACTTAAAAGCTATTCCAAGAAAGTTTCGTCGTTCTATGGGAAGAGTTGCACAACTTGCAGCGGTATCCACTGGCGAAGCTATAGCAGATGCGAACCTAACGCAAGATATGCTTAGCTCTAAGCGCTGTGGTTTAGCATTTGGTTCAACTATGGGTGGTAATGAGACTATGTTTGAGTATATGCCAGAAGTACAAGCAAATATGAGCTTCCGTGGTCAGAACTCAATGGCATTTTTAAAAATGATGAGCCATACTGTTGCTGCCAATCTTGCACAAATGTTTGAGATTAGAGGTCGTAATATTCCAACTTGTTCAGCGTGTACTTCCTCCTCTCAAGGTGTTGGTGCTGGTTATGAGAGTGTGAAGTATGGTATGAGTGATATCATGGTATGTGGAGGTGCTGAAGAGCATCACTACCTCTCTGCTGGGGTTTTTGATGTTATGGCTGCAGCTTCTACAAAACATGCTGATGAGCCACACCTCTCTTCTAAACCTTTTGACAAGTCACGTGATGGTCTTGTTGTGAGTGAAGGAAGTGGTGCACTTATTCTTGAAGAGCTTGAACATGCACTTGCACGTGGTGCTAAAATATATGGTGAAATTATCGGTTATGGAACAAGTTGTGATGGTGCACATATCACTACACCTTCAAAAGAGGGAATGCAACAAGTTATGGAGACATCTTTAGAAGATGCCAAACTCAAACCATCCGATATTGAGTATATTAATGCGCATGCTACAGCGACACCTAGAGGCGATATTGCTGAGTCACATGCAACACACTCCCTTTTTGGCTCTACAACACCTGTAAGTAGTACAAAAGGTCATATGGGACATCTTTTAGGTGGTTGTGGTGTTGTTGAAGCTGCAATCTGTCTTATATCACTCAATAAATCACTTCTTCCTAAGACTATGAATTTTGAGACGCTTGATGAGGAGTGTGCTCCTATTAATGTTTTAGCTCAAAATGTTGAGAAAGATGTAAATATTGTCATGAGTAATAACTTTGCCTTTGGTGGTATTAATACATCCTTAATATTTAAGAAGTATCAAGCATAATCATGAGTGATATTGTTTTTATAAACCCTCCTTATGAGCAGGTCTCTGAGGGTACTGACTATCTCAAACATATAACTAATAGATCTCCCTCTATTGGACTCCTGTTACTTGCTTCAAAAGCGAGAGAGATAGGGTATACATCAGAGATAATCGAGAGTGATTTGGAGGGTTTATCACCCGAAATTGTAGCGCAGAGAGTATTAGACGCAAATCCAAAATTTGTAGGGATAACACTCTTTACAGTAGGTGTTTTTAATGCCTCAATAATCGCTCAAATTATTAAAGAGAAAAACCCAAAAATAGTCATCTTGGTTGGTGGACCTCATATCTCATCTATGGGGTATGAGACAATGCAACGTTTTTTAGAGTTTGATGTCTCTGTGATTCATGAGGGTGAATTGATTTTAGAAAATCTTCTTAAGAGCATTGAGAGTGGAGACTCGCTTGAAGATGTTAATGGAATCATGTATAGAGATGAAGATGGCTCTATTAGAAAAACACCACCCCCTCCAAACATAGAAGATTTAGATGCTCTACCAATGCCAGCTTGGGATTTGTTGCCAAACTTTCCTCAAGGGTATCTCCCTGCTATTTATGATTACCCTCGTGCACCTGTAGCTACCTATTCAGCTTCTCGTGGCTGTCCATTTCTGTGTGAATTCTGTGACACCTCCACATTTGGTGGTAAGATACGATACAACTCTCCTCAGCATGTTCACGATGTTATGAGACACTTAAGTGAGGTCTATGGTGTAAAGCATTTACAGTTTGTAGATGACCTTTTTGTGGCTCATAATGGGCATGTAGTTGAGTTTAGTAAACTCCTTATAAAAGATAAAATAGATATGACTTGGAGTTGTACAGCAAGGGTTAATACTGTAAAACCAGAGACGCTTGCACTCATGAAAGAGGCGGGTTGTTGGGAGATAAGCTTTGGGCTTGAGAGTGGTTCAGACTGGTTGCTTGATGAAATGAAAAAATCGCAAAGAGTTACGACCGCAGAACAAGCTGTAAAGTGGACACATGAAGCGGGAATAAGAGTCAAGGGACTTTTTATGCTTGGATATCCGGGTGAGACGCAAGAGAGTATTGAGATGACAAAAGATTTTATACAGCGCGTTCCTATGACGACAATGAATCTCTCAAAGTTTACTCCCTATCCAGGGTCACCAATCTATAAGAAACTCTATGGAACTTCTATACGAGAAGAGGACTGGGAAAGACTCAATGGTATGAATTTTGTATACCAAGCCCAAGGCTTTAGCGAAGAACAATTAGACACTCAATATCAGGAAATAATTAAATCTTTTTATAAGCGTCCACAGATATTATGGTACTACACTAAAATGTCTTTGGCTAACTTAACGCATTTAAAAAGATTAAGTATGTTCTTTTTTGGTTTTTTAAGGTCTAAAATTACAATATAAGCACCTACTTAAAGATAAAATATGAAACAATAGATTATAATCCTACATAAGTAATTTAAAAAAACGAAGGAAATGTTTTGGCAACACAAGAGGAAGTATATAGTAAAATCAAAAGTGTACTAGTAGATGAGTTTGAAGTAGAAGAAAATGAGATTTCCATGGAAGCAAACTTATTTACAGACTTGGAACTTGATAGTTTAGATGCAATTGATTTAATGGTAACCTTAGACAAAGAACTTGGCATTGAAATAAAAACAGAAGAGATGCAAGATTTACGTACTATAGAAGATGTATGTAACTTTGTTCTCTCTTCTGTTCCTGCTGATGAGTAGTGTTTTAACACTACTTTTTGCCCCTTCATTTTTACTCTTTATTCACTATTTTGACTTCAAGCAAGTTGTTCTTGTTTATATGGCTTTATCTTTTGTATTTTTGATATATGCATTCAAAAAAAAGAAGAAAATTGAAGATTTTATAATTTTAGGTATTTATCTTGTACTTCTAAGTATCTCCTACTTTTATGTGAGTATAGAGAGTGTAAAATTTATACCTGTTTTTACATCTATGGCATTTTTTACAATTTTTGCTGACTCAGCAATCAGAAAAAAAGAACTTATTTATAAATTAACACAGAAGTTTTACAAAAAAGAGCTTCGTAATGATGAGATTCAATTTCTAAAAAATGGGGATGCCTATTGGGCACTCTCAATACTGCTATATGCTATCGTGCAAGTTATATTAGTTTTTAATGCTAGTGATGTAGTGTGGGCACTCTATAGTTCTATTGGTTGGTATGTTTACTTTGTAGCTACGCTTGGTATTCAAATTATCTATGGGAAAATATATGCGATTAAAATGTCTGCTTAGTTTTTACGCTTTTACTCTTTTTTGGGGTACTATATCTCTCTTTGTATTTCCCTCACTTCTAATATATTTTTTAGTCTATCCTTTTGTGAAGTACCCACAGGATATTTTTCAATATCTTTCGTCTGTTATATATAAAATTTTTTTTAAACTTTTACCTGTTGTTGATTTAAAATTTGAATTAGCAGATAACTTGCCTAATGGTGCAATATATATTGCAACACATCAATCGAGTCTTGATTATCCTATTCTTGGTAGTTTTATAAAAAAATATTTGACAGTAACGAATCTCAACTTTACAAGAATTCCTTTTGCATCTTTTGTTGGAAAACTCATTGGTGCTAGGTCATTAGATAAAAATAATCTAGGTGAGATTGCTTTTATGTACAAAGAGCTTGAAGATATTTTGAATGACAATAGAAACATTATCATCTTTCCAGAGGGGACTCGAAGTGATGGAGAGAAGCTTAAGAAGTTTAAAAAAGGTGCATTTAGATTATCTATGAACACCAATAAACCCATAGTTCCAATCATTATTGATGGTTCTGCAAAGTTACTTGCAAAGGGTGACCCTTGTTTTAAGACAAGCTCCAAAAGAGTTGTTAAAGTGAAAATGTTAGATGCGATACATCCTAAAGATTTTACTGATGAAATCGAGATGATGCATTTCGCTTCAGATATAATGTCTTATCAAAAAAGACTTAATTAAAAATAGGGGAGAAGAGGTAAAAATTTTAGAAATAAGAAAATAGATTTTACTGGTTTGATTTTAGGGGTTCATTATGGCTTTCACACTGTCCATTTTAACTCCGCCGATGACAACTGAATTGGTGTCTTAGATTTTAAGGGCATTATATATGATATAATAATTTAAAGCAGAATGTATTCCTATTAACAACTCACTATAGGAAGTGAAATGATTAGTCAAAGCACAATAAAGATAAATATGCTTATAACTGTAGTATTAGCGGTTATTTTCAGAAATAAATTCTGTATTGGAGGACTAAATTGAAAAATATTGAACAGATATTAAGTGAAAAAGAACTCTTAGAGATAAGTATAAATGAAAGTAGACTAAAAACGGCACAGGCACTGGCAAGCATCGGTAACTGGGAACTAGATTTAACTACAAGCGAGCTATATTGGTCTGATGAGATTTTTAACCTTTTCGAGATTGATAAAAATAAATTTGAGGCTTCATATGAAGCTTTTTTAAATGCAATACATCCAGATGATAGGAGTGTTGTTAATGATACATATTTGAACTCCTTGGAAACTAAAAAGAAATACACTATTCAACACAGGTTATTGATGAAAGACGGAAGAATAAAATATGTTGAAGAGAAATATGAGAGTTATTTTGATTATGAGGGGAAACCGGTTAAATCCTTAGGAACGGTTCAAGATATTACAGAACTTGCATTAGCAGAGCTGGAGGTTGAAAAGAAACAAAAAGAGCTTGAAAAATATATTGCTTTTTTAAAGTCCCACCAACTTGCTATGGATGAATCAAGCATAGTTAGTAAAGCGGACCTAAACGGGAAGATAATCTATGTTAATGATAATTTTTGTAAAGTTAGCGGCTATTCTAAAGAAGAGGTAATAGGAAAACCTCATAATTTACTAAGACATCCTAAGAGTTCTAAAGAGACTTTTAAAGAACTTTGGAAAACAATAAAATCTAAAAAAGTGTGGAAAGGGATACTTTTAAATAAAGGCAAAGTTAATGATTATTGGGTTGATATAACCATACTTCCAATTCTTGATGAACAAGATAATATTGTTGAATATATTGCCGTTAGGCATGATGTGACAAAAATGATTAAACAGCAGACAAAACTTGATAATGCTGCAAATACAGATATATTAACGGGGCTTTGGAACAGGTATAAATTAAATAATGATATTTTAAATAGTATTAATCCAGCACTTGCAATACTAAATATTGATAACTTTTCACACATCAACGATTTTTATGGTCATGATAATGGTGATGAAGTAATAAGAAAACTCGGAAAATTAATATCAGATTTTTTGCTTGAGAGTAAGTGTGATGTTTATCATCTTCAAGGAGATGAATTTGTAATATTTAATAAAGATATTTTAAAAGATGATTTTATTTCACAAGTAACAGAAATAGCATCTTTAGTATCTAAGAGACCTATTTTAATTGAAGATAAAGAGCTGTTTTTAAATCTTAGTACTGCAATCTCTTTTGAACATAAAGGTAAAATCCTCTCAACGGCTGATATGGCATTTAGAGTTGCAAAAACAGAGAATAAGAATATAGTAGTGTATAGTGATAGCATTTCATTAAATGAAAAGTATCAAAACAATATAAGATGGGCAAAAAAAATCAGAGACGGCTTGGAACAGGATAGGTTTATACCAGTATTTCAACCAATAGTAAATAACCGTAATAACGCCTGGGAAAAATATGAGTGTTTAGTGAGGCTGAGAGATGATGATAAACTGATATCTCCATACTTCTTTTTAGATATATCTAAAAAAACAAAACATTACATAGATATAACAAAGGTGATGCTACGTAAGTCATTTGAGATATTTAAAGATAGGGATGTAGAGTTTTCAGTTAATCTTACAATTGAAGATATGCTCAATGAAGATATGCAATCATATATTTTTAATCTACTTGAGAGTTACAATATAGGTCATAGAGTTGTATTTGAGATAGTTGAGTCTGAGTCTATAGAGAACTTTGAGCAGATTCATAAGTTTATAGAAAAAATAAAATCTTACAAATGTAAAATTGCCATTGATGACTTTGGTACAGGTTACAGTAACTTTGAATATCTTTTAAAGCTAAAAGCAGACTATGTAAAAATAGATGGTTCTATGATAAAAAATATAGATGCAGATACTAATACCCAACTTGTAGTATCAACAATCGTCGAATTTGCTAAAAAAATGAATATGAAAACCATAGCAGAGTTTGTAGAGAATAAATCTATTTTAAACAAAGTAAAAGAGCTTGATGTTGATTATTCCCAAGGGTATCACTTTAGTGAGCCTCAGGAAAATTTAGATGTGCGTAGTACAATATGAAAAAATATAATCAAAATCACTTTCAGTTTGAGATAGTTTTGTGACCGTTCTTGTGTCCGTTAAATCTTAAAAAGCTTGAAAGCACTGTATACAAAGGAGTTTAGTGTGAAGATAAGGGTCTATTATGAAGATACAGATACTGGTGGCGTTGTTTACCATTCAAACTATTTGAATTTTTGTGAGCGTGCTCGAAGTGATGCCTTTTTTAATAAGGCAATGACACCTGTTTTAGAGTCTGGTCATTTTGTTGCTAGACGAGTTGTCGCTGATTATTTCTCTAGTGCAAAACTTGGTGATATATTAGAGGTTAAAAGTGAACTCTTAAAGATGAAAGCTGCATCTTTTATATTAAAGCAGAGTGTTTTTAGAGAGGATGAGAAGCTTTTTGAGTTAGAAATTACATTAGCGTACATATCGTTTGAGGGCAGGGCTCAAAAGATGGAACCCCAAATAAAAGAGTTACTCTTCTCCCTCTTCGACTAAGGTATCATCAAGAGATGATACATATGTAATAAACCTCGAGAGAGATGGTTGGAGAAGCTCTATGTCATAGAGCAGTTGCGCATCTTCAACCTCTATCTCATACTCTCTATCATCATTCGTTATTTGGTGAAAGAAGTAGTCTACACCTACTGTTGTCGTGTAGTTAATCCAGTCATATACTATATCATTTCCAAGTAGAGAGTTTGTCTCGATGAGGACATTATTCTTTTGAGTGATAGAGTTGGCAACAATCATGTTTTTTCTATCATTATACTGTGTCATAGAGAGCAGTAGTGGGTCATAGTTTATCTGGGTTGAGAGTATATTTGTAGCGTTGGCATCATAGAGTGTGAGTTGAGACATAATCATACCGCTTTTGACGATAGGTGTGTTGATAAAAAATGAGCCATTTTTTATCTTTTCATTCTCTTTTAGATAGTGCTCGAGATTTGTTGTTCTTCTTGATATTGAGTATTTGAGGACTTTGTTTTCTTCATTTAAAACCTTCTTATATGCAACTTCCTTTTCTGCCTTATCTTGAAAGATACCAAAGAGACCACCCACTTGTGTAGTGTTACTATCTGTCTGTTCAACTGCAACGCTAGTATATTTAAAAGCATCTTCTTCGTAATGAGCTAACCTTTTACCTGTTTGCGATTTATCTGAAAAAATTACAAGCGGAGATATCGCTTCTTTAATCAGTAGTTTACTTTGTGCTTCATAATCAATAGCTCCAAAAGTCAAATATGTGGAGTCGCTTGCAATATCTTTTTTATTGATGGTAGGGAAGTAGATATTTAGCTCTGAATCTATATCAATAATACTCTGTGCCCCTTTGAGTGTTAGCGGTGCTATTACATGTGCAAAACCATCTTCTTCTATTTGCTCTAGTACTCTTTGAATCTCCTCTTCCTCTTCACTCTCTATCTTGTAGCTTTTGAGCTCAAAAGGGTGTCCTTTAGTTATGAGGTATGCAAAGGCTGCATTAGTAGTAGATGAAGCATACTTTCCTATTTTCTTATAAGGCAAGAGCATGGCAACTTTAACTTTTGAACTTAAAACAGTTGCACCTAGGTTGAGAATAGATATATTCATCACTCTAATTTCATTGTGTTCATCATTCTCAAGCTTTTTTTCTGCATGAGCAAGGAATGAAAAAATCATTTCATTATCTAAATACTCTTGCATACATCTCTCGTCACACTCGTAGGGGTCTAAGTCTTGAATATAAGTTTTTGGTATTGGGATACTTGATATAAGAAAACTTTGTGCAAATATTGCAATCGGCAAAAGTAAAATTATTATTTTCATAGGCAACTCTTTATAGTTTTTTATAAATATACGATAAAGACTTATATATAGTGCTTTTGAAGTATATTTAATCCCTACTATTTTATAATTTTTTAGTTTAGAGTAGGGATTTATTTATAGTGTTCTTATTATATCGGATTGAATTTAATAAATGTATAAATAGTTGAGACTATTAAAATATATATACAAGAATTACTAATGATACTATTATAAGTGATAATCGACTCATATTATGGTACTATTGTAATGAATATTCGACTCAAAAGGCAAATTATGGATAATACAGTTATAAAATGGATATGGCAACATAAAGATTATCCGCATTTTAAATATGATAAAACAAAGCTCTCAACACTTATAAGCGAAATAGATTATCAAAGAGGGATACTCGATGGTATGTCTAAACTTTTTAGCCAAAAAGACATAGTCAAACTAGAGATAGACACTTTAACAGATGAAGCAATAAATACATCTTTAATAGAGGGTGAAGTATTTAAAAGAGAAAGTGTACGCTCATCATTTAGAAAAAAGCTTGATAAAGACTTTGATGGAAGAAGTGATAAGTACTCAACATCAGCAACAGATTCTCTTGTAGAGATACTTTTAGACTGTAGCCTAAATAAAGATCCCCTGACGCTTGAAAGACTCCATGGGTGGCATAACTGTCTCTTTGAAAATAGATACAGTAAGTTAGATCGAATTAATATTGCTACATTTAGAACACATGATGATATGGAAGTAGTCTCAGGTGCAATAGGACATGAAAAAGTACATTACAAAGCTGTTCCTCTATCAAGTATGGACGAGGACATTGAAAACTTTTTAGAATACTGTAACAGTAGTGATGAAAATATTTATATTAAGTCTGCCATAGCTCATCTTTGGTTTGTATCTATCCACCCTTATGATGATGGAAACGGAAGGATATCAAGAGCAATAACTGATTCCATTTTATCTAAACAGACACTTCATACAGAGTTTAAGCTATATTCCATTTCAACAGCTATTAATAGTGATAGGAAAGCTTATTATGATGTTTTAGATAAGACTACAAACCTCTTTAAAAATAGAAATTTTGACATAACTTTATGGTTAGACTGGCACCTGAATACTTTAAAGAGTGCAATGATAGATGCATTGAAAAATATTGAATACCTTGTAGAAAAAACAAAGTTCTGGGATGTCCATAGAAAGCAAGCTCTAAATGAACGACAGATAAAGGTTTTAAATAGAATACTTGATATGGGTGCAGAAAACTTTGAAGGTGGTATCAATACAAAAAAATATATGTCACTGACTAAGGTTAGTAAGGCTACAGCAGTAAGGGATATTGTTCAGCTTGTGGAATTTGGTTGTATTACAAAAATAGAAGGAACTAAAGGTCGGAATGTTAGATATGAAGTGAATTGTTCCTTATCAGTCATTAATTAAAATATTTTTAACAAAGGCTCTTGAAAATGCTTAATATAATAGATATGCCTTTATCAGTCTGTCCAAACCTTGGAAGAAAAAAATAGAAAAATCTAAAACATTAAAAGAGCTTGTAGAATTGAGAGAAGAATTAGTAAATTTTCGTGTTCTTGATCCATCATGTGGTTGTGGAAATTTTTTATATGTGGCATATAGGGAAATTAAACGTTTAGAAATGCTTATCATAGAAAAAATAGTAGAAAAGTTTTCTATGAAGTCTCTTGACTCAATAGGTGGTATAGCTTCAAAAGTTTCAACAAAAAACTTTTTTGGTATTGATCATTTACCTGTAGCAACTGAAGTAGCTAAAGTTACTTTTGGAGTGGTAACCTAAATTCTCACTGTGCTCACACTAACTTCAATTGTTTTTCTTGCTATCCAAGCAGTACCATTGTTTAGTTTGATTTTTACTGACTTATGCTCTAAAAGACCCATAAATAGTACCTTTATTTAAAATCCCTACTTTTTACTAAAAATTACAAAAAAAGTAGGGATTTTTATAGTTATTTGTAAAATATTATATCTAGTTGTAGTTAATAATATTTTTAAATATGCTAAAATAGGGGTGTTTGTGGATAGTTATAGCTAGATGTAACTATGTTCTACAAGCAACTCTTTATTGTTTTTAAATCATTTAACGTTAATTTTTTTAATTCAGGATTTCTCAGTAAATACTGAGGGTGATAAATAGGAACAAGTTTATAATTTTTAAAATCTATAACATGTCCTCTGACATTTTCAAAGTTATCATCATCTTTTGTGACCTTATTATACGCTTCATTCCCTAATGTTACAACAACCTTTGGCTGTATAAACTTAATTTGTGAAAAAAGGTAAGGTTTACATGAATTCCACTCTGACGGCGAAGGAGTGTTTGATTTTAAAGTTTTACATTTCACTGCATGTGTGAGGTAAACATCATCTATGCTAAGCTCTAAAACATTTTCAATCATATTTTTTAAAGTTTCACCCGATCTACCACTATAATAGCTATTTGAGGAGTCCTGCGTCTGTGATACATCATAATCTATAATCATCAGATCTGCACTCTCATTGCCATAACCGCCCATGCTTTGGGTTCTAGACTTACTTAAGTCACATAGATGACAGGTATCGATATTTTGAGCCAAATCACCGAGGCTATTTGGCTTTTGAAAACTATTCTTTTCATTGACACTAAATGGATCGGTATACTCAAAGCCCATAGCTTTTAATCTATATAAGTTTTGAAGTAGAACAAGATTTTGAAACGACTTCAAATTATTGGCCTTTTGTCGATATGGTAATTAGATTATATAAAAAAAGTGGTTAAATAATACTTTATATCTATTGCGCGATATTAAATTGTTATGGTATTATGCTAGAATATTAGGAAGTTAAGTCTACAGGGGTTTTGTTTGAGTATAAGGGTCATATCTTGGAAGTGAATAATTTTGAATTAGAAGGATCTAGTGAAGTTCCAGAGATAGTTAAAAAGATCGATAAATTAAAAAGAAGAAGTACGCTTATTCATATTACAGCTTTTATTCATAATACTGTTTTAGTTCAAAGTTTAAAAAAAGAGATTGCCAAAACTATTCCAAATGCGAAGGTAGTGCTACTCAAACATGATGATAAAAACAGAACTTTAGTTTCTGTATTTACTATGGATAGAGTTATCGATAACAGTAATATAGACGCCGAGGTACTACAAGAGTTAAATTTAGAGAGCTGGCATAAAGAGGTAAGTATTAAAGAGTATAGAAATCAACTCTTTCAAAGATATTTTACAGACCATCTTACAAATCTACCAAATCAGTATCAACTCAGAAAAGATTTACAGGCGCATAATGATTTTGGTCTTATACTTATAAAAATAGATAATTTTCAGACAATTAATAATTTTTATGGTTTTGTTGTAGGTGATTATGTAATTGAGTATGTTGGTAAATACCTCAAGGAGAACCTCAAAGAGCACTCTGTTTATAGACTCTCAGGAGCAGAGTATGCCATTACATTAGAGAAAAGTCTAGGTTTTTATGATCTGAAAAATTATCTCAACGAACTCTATGCAAGAATACGAGATATAGTAGTCTTATATGTGGAAACAAAGATATTTGTTGATTTTACTTTGTCCTCTTCTGCAAATACTGATAATGAAAATATATTTTCAAAAGTTTCGATGGCACTTAAATATGCAAAAGAGAAGAGCATCCCTTTTTGGATATATGAGGATAGAATGAATTTTGAAAATGAGTATGAGAGAAATCTTCAACTCTCATCAATTGTTCGAGAAGCTGTTGAGGATGGACGCATTGTTCCTTATTATCAGTCAATAGTAGATGCGAAAACTTCTCAGGTGATTAAGTATGAGTGTTTAGCACGACTCATAGACTCTAATGGAAAGATACTCTCTCCCTACCTTTTTATACCTGTAGCTAAAAATATAAAAGTTTATAGTGCGGTAACTAAGCTTATTATGGATAAATCCTTTGCAACTTTTGAAAATAGTGAGTTGGAGTTTAACATTAATATATCGGGTGAAGATATTATGAATAATGAAGTTTTTAACTACATAATTATGAAGTTAAAGACTTCAAGAGCCTCATCAAGGGTTACTTTTGAACTTTTAGAATCCGAAGCAATTCAAGACTTTAAAAAAGTTGAGAGATTTATTAATGAAGTAAAACGGTATGGTGCTAAAATAGCAATAGATGATTTTGGAAGTGGCTACTCAAACTTTGCATATCTTACAAAAATGAAGATAGATTATATAAAAATTGATGGCACTCTTATTAAAAATATAGATGTAGACAAGCCTTCACTTCTGGTTGTTGAGACAATAGTAGATTTCGCTAAAAAACTTGGTATTAAAACAATTGCAGAGTATGTCTATTCAAGTGTGATTATGGATAAAGTGAAAAGTCTAGGCATAGATCATGCTCAAGGTTTCTATATAGATGAACCAAGTATAGATGTTAAAGATATGTAAACAAAGGGCTTAAACCCCTGTTTACAAAAAGTAAAAACTACTCAGCTACTTCTACAGTAACCGGAGTACTTTCCCAAACACCATGTTTTGTACAGTAACCATGAGCAACAAGGTTAAGCTTTTTACCAGTTGGAATAATAGTAAAAGTTGTAGTATTATGTGCTTTAACATTACCAAGAGTACCTGGAATATATGTAGCTTGTGCTAATTTAGTCTCACCATTAAAAAGAGTTACAGACTCGATGTAGTGATCGAAATCATCAGGGTGAGTATACTCTTGACCCATTTTTACAGTTACTTCAAATGGCTCTCCAGCTTTAGCAGTTCCTTCACAGTGAATAAACGGTGAGTGACGGTCAATAAAATCTTTTTTAGCTTCTCTTTCTACAGTGTCAATATCAACGTATTTGTTAATCTTTGGCATATTAAATCCTTTGTTTTTTAATTTTAAGTTCCAGTATTGTATCTAGTAAAACTTTTAGATAAACATAAATAAGAGTATATTAGTCTTATTTAAGAAAAAATTAATTTATAACGCTTTAACCAAAAAATAGATAGAATCGCGTCAATAATATAAAACAAAGAGTACAAATATGTTAAAACCACTACTAATTGAAATCGGTGTTGAAGAGTTACCGGCAGTTCCACTTTTAAAAGAGTTAAAAAATATAGAAAAAAAATATGCCGATATTTTACAAAAACACTCACTTTTAGGTGAGTTTGAGTTTTACTACACTCCTCGTCGTTTAGTTATTTGGCATACAGAATTTAAAACTGCACAAGAAGATAGTGTTGAAGAGTTCTTTGGCGCACCTATGAGTGTTGCATATAAAGATGGTGTAGCGACACCTGCTGCAATAGGTTTTGCTAAAAAATGTGGTGTGACTCTTGATGCACTAGGTAAAGCAGAGAAGGGTGGTAAAGAGGTTCTCTACTATAAAAAAGATGTAAAAGGAAAAGAGTCAGTTGTACTTTTACCTGAAATTATAGAGTCTTGGATGCACTCACTTAATTTTGGAAAGTCTATGAGATGGGGAAGTCTCAACGACAGCTTTATCCGTCCTATTCGTTGGGTAAATGTACTTTTGGGTGATGCTTTAGTTCCAATGAGTCTTTTTGAAATAGCGTCTAGTAAAGAGACTTATGTGCATCGTATTAGTAATTTTGAAGCACTTGCAATTAGTGGTGCAAAAGAGTATTTTGAAGTTTTAAAAGATGGGGGTGTTACACTTTTCCCTTCTCAAAGACGTGAAGATATTTTAGCTAATTTTGCTAGCATAGAAAAAGAGCATAAGGTTAATATTGAGATAGATGAAGATCTCTTAGAAGAGGTAGTAGCCATTACAGAGAATCCAACAGCACTTTTAGGTTCGTTTGATGCAGAGTTTTTAAGACTTCCTCCTGAAGTAATTATTACTTCTATGAAAGAGCATCAGAGATATTTTCCAGTATTTCAAGATGGGGAACTCATCAATAAGTTTGTTGTTGTCTCTAATGCATTAACAGATGATTTCTCAGAAGTAATAGAAGGAAATGAGAGAGTTTTACGTCCGCGTTTAGCAGATGGACTTTTCTTCTATGATAATGATATTAAAAATGGACTTACTACCGCAGGACTTGAAAAGGTTGCATTCTTTAAAGGTTTAGGGAGTGTTGCGGACAAGATAAAACGTGAAGCCCTTATTGCAAATACTCTGTATGATATCTATAAGCCAGATGTGAGTAGAGATGATTTAAATAGAGCCGTAGAACTTGCAAAAGCGGATCTTATGAGTGAAATGGTTTATGAGTTTACAGAACTCCAAGGTCTTATGGGGTATTACTATGCTAAAGAAGCAGGTGAGAGTGAGGAAGTTGCTACAGCAATACAAGAGCAGTACCTTCCTGATGGGGAAGATAGTGCTCTACCATCAACTCCACTCAGTGCCATAGTCGCGATGAGCATTAAGTTAGATACGCTCTTATCTCTTTTTAGTGTAAATCAGATACCAACAGGTTCTCGTGACCCTTTTGCGCTTCGTCGCGCAGTAAATGGACTTATACGTATTACGCATGAGCATAACTTAGAGTTTAATATTGTAGAAACAATCAAAAGTCTGTCCGCATCTTATGCAACGATAGATAGTGAAAAATTAGAAAAATTCTTTTTAGAGAGAATTAAACACTCCTATAAAGTGAATCCATCAATCATAGAAGCTGTTTTAGCTTCAGGAGAGAGAGAACTCTTACGTTTAGACAAAAAGATAGAAGCACTCAATACGCTTGTAAGCTCTGAAGGTTTTGATGAAGTATCTTCAACATTTAAGCGTGTTGCAAATATCACGAAAGATATTGACTTGAGTGTAGATTTAAGTGTAGATAGTAAACTTTTTGATGAGATTGCAGAAGAGGTGTTATTTGCAAAATATAGTGAAGTCTCTTCAAAAAGCTATAGTAGCTATGAAGAGGAACTTGATGCGCTTTTAGGACTGAAACCCGAGTTAGACAGTTTCTTTGAAAATGTGATGGTAAATGCTGAGGATATATCTGTGAAAAACAATAGAAAATCTTTAGTTGCGTCTATTTATAAAAGCATATTAAAAATTGCAGATATAAAAGAAGTGAGTGTCTAGAACAACTACTGAAGACTTTTAATAGTCTCGAGTTGTCTCTCTATTTTTTTAGAGTAAATGAGTGCCGTGTTATTAAATGGATCTAATTTAAGCACTGCTTTAAAACTCTCTTTGGCCCTATCTAGTTTTTTACCATTATATTGTTGTTTACCAATGTAGATAAGATTTGCAACCTCTTTTTTAGACTCTTTTTTTGCCGTAACAATAATTTTTTGAGCTTTTGTATTATTTGGATCTTGTCTTAAAGCTTTTTTTGCGAAATCTATAGCTTTAATATACTCTTTTTTATTACTATACTCTTGTGCTAATTTTATATTTTTTGCTCTATTGTTTCTTGTTCTGATTTTTTCTAAATAGAGCAGAGTAGTTTGGTCTTTTTTATAGATAGAGAGTATATCGTTAAATTTAACTTTTGCTCTATATAAACTCCCTTTGTCATAGAGAGCTATTGCTTCTTTGAGAAGAATATTGTGGTGCTCTTTGAGCGTCTCTTTGGACTTAAGTGCAGTCTCATTTTGATAATCATACTTTAAGAGATGCGCTAAAGAGGTGTTAATACTTTTGAGCTCTTTAATCTTTCCACTGTTGTTGAGAAGTTGCATCTGGAGTGAGTTTTCCAGAGAGTTTAAAAATATTTTTATATCTCTATTTGATTTTAACTCAGCTAAACGCTCCTTACTGTCTTTATACTTAGGGTTATTCATCATAACTTTGTTCAACTCTATAAGTGTTTTTTTCTTCTCTTTTGTAGAGTAGAGAAGTGCTTTTTTATAGTGGTAAGTACTCTGAACCTTAGCAACTTTTTTAATCTCATCTATCTTGCTAAGGGGGATTGTATTGTAGCCTTCATAGAAGTTTACAAGCTCATAGGAGGTGATTGCATCATAATTATAACCAGCTTCATACGCTTCATCCCCTTTCTCATTGTAAAGGTTTATCTCATCTTGAATTGATCTGTATATAAGTTTCTTATCGTGGGTGTTGAGCTTTTGTACTTTTTGACTAAGCAGTACAATCTCTGTAGTAGGTTCTGGTTGGTTTGTTTCGTATTGTACACATCCACTAAAGAGTACTAAACTACTAAGAGTAATAAAAAAAGTCTGTTGATTCATATTTAAGAATCCTCCGCCAAAAGTGAGTAAGTATCGACTGGATAACTTATTCCTTTTATGTAAAATGGGTCTTGTAGTTTTACATTATATTTACAGTTTGCTCTATCGTAACTACTTTTGTCAATAACTATATCTCCAGGGGTTGCACTTGAACATAATCTTGAAGCAACATTTACTGCAGAACCTACGGCTGTAAAATCCATATGTTCATTGGAACCAATATTCCCTACAATAACTTCACCTCTATTTATTCCGATACCAATCTCACAAGTAGTTTCACCTTGTTGAGCTCTCTTTTTATTCTCTTTTTTAATCATAGTCTGTATCTCATATGCAGCTTTTATAGCTCTCTTAGTTCCATCATCGCCAGAGAAAGAGGCCATAATCTCATCCCCAATATATTTATCAATATCTCCATCATTGTCCCGTATAATCTGAGCTTGAAGGTTAAGATAAAAGTTTACTATACTAATAACCTCTGATGGCTTTTTCTCTTCACTCATGGCAGTAAAACCACGAATATCACAGAAAAAGAGTGTCAGTGTTCTATACTCTCCGCCAAGCATACTATGTCGCATGGAACCACTTTTAATCATATCCATGGTTGAATCAGATACAAACTTTTGCATCTTTTTTTTCTCTCTTAAACCACTGACCATAGCGTTAAAGTGATATGCAAGGTGTTCTATCTCATCATTTGTATGGATATCAAGTTTGATATTTAAATCCCCTTTTGCAATAGAGGTAGCAGCGTGCGTTATATCTAAAATAGGGCGTGTAAATTTAACACTTATGAAGTAGACAAATAGTGTAGCCAAAAGTAATACAACGAGTGTTATTGTATAGACATAATCAAGCATAGTCTCTATGATATTGCTTATAGCCTTTTTGTCATAGTAAAGAATGGCAACACCGAGTAAAATAGTATCTTCTTGATATTTATAAAGAATAGGCCTTACAAAACGGTAGGTGTCTATGGTTCTATTTTTTGATTTTATAATATAACTGCTATAGCTTACACTCTCACTATTTGAAGTATCCAAAGAGATTTGAAGCGCTTTATCTATAGGTATATCTTTCACATCTAGACCAAATCCAGAAAGATAGTTGAACTTAATATTCGCATCTATCTTCTGTCTTTGATATATCGATACGCCAATTAGCCCATCTATATTAGAGTTTTGTACTTTACTAATAGCATCATCAAGGCTAAGACGATTTTCGTAAGTTCTCTCAAGAAGAGCAAAGGAGGAAAAGTCTGAAATTCTCTCTATGGTTGTTGTACTAACTTCAAAAGCTTTTTTCTCTATGTAGGATTTCATCATAGGTACAGTGAAAATATTTTGAACACTGATGGCAGAAAGAATTGCTAAAAAGACAAAGGCAATGAGTTTTAGTTTTAAGCCACCTATACGAAGCAGCGTTTTAACATTATGTTTGATGATAACTACTCCACAAGAGATTTTATGGACTATTTTATCAAAATTAATCTTATACAACCAAAAAGTGAAAATAATAAACATATATTTATAAAAGAGGGGATTTATCTCATAATCAATATATTTTGTAAATAATTGGAGTACTATATAATAAATAGTTATAAAAAAGGGGTGAGCATGAAGACAATATTTACGTTAACTATATTTATATCTGTTTTGGGTGCAGGTATCATAGAAACAAACAATGGCATGTTCTTGGAACTTTTTACTCATAAGGGGAGTAGTGAAGTTCTATCTAAAGTTCCTATTGCAAAGGGTAAAATAGAAAAGAAGAACTGTTACTCTACTCGCAATAATGAAGAGTGGTGTAAGGTTGTCTATAGCAATAAGGGCTTGACAATAAATGGCTATAGTGAGAAAAAGTATCTCGATATCATAGCCAAAGCTCCTAATACAAAAGCAACATTTGAAAAAACTTATGGCGGAAAGTATGATGATGAAGCAAAGAACTTAATTGCTTTAGAAGATGGGTATCTTTTGGTTGGAGAGACACAGAGTTTTGGAGAAGGCAATAGTGATGCTTATATCATCAAAGTAGATAAACTTGGTAATAAGATATACTCTGTGGCTTACGGTGGAAGAAATGCAGATGTGGCAAATGCAGTAGTGGAGATGGATGATAGTTTTATGATTACTGGCACGACCAATAGCTTTGGTAATCGTGTGCAGAGTCTCTATATGTTAAAAATGACAAAAGATGGGAAGAGGGTATGGCATAATGGGTACTACTCTGATAAAGATGACTATTATGTTGCAAATGACCTTATTAAAATTGCGGATGATAATGTACTAGTAGCTGGAACTGAGGATCATGTAAGTTTTTTTTCTTCAGAGGTTAATATCTATCTCAATGCAATTAACACAAATGGAAAAAGAAATGGCATTAAGCGCTATGGAGGAGAGGACCCTGAGAGAGCCCACTCTATTATCTCTGTAGCTGATGGTTATGTTATTGCTGGTGAGACAGATACTTGGGGGCATGGAAGAGTGGATGCTTATGTTATTAAACTTGACAAAAAGGGTAATAGAATCTGGCACAATGCTTTTGGCTTTGATGATGATGAGATAGCACGTCAAATAATAGCGACAAGAGATGGTGGCTACATCCTTGTAGGAAGTACCGACAGTGATTATAAAACTCAAAAAAATGTTTATGTTGTTAAGATAACTGCAGATGGGAAAAAAGAGTGGCAATCTTTTTATGGTACAAAAGAGGATGATGAAGGTTTTGGGATTGTTGAAACGCCAAGAGGCTACGTAATTGCTGGCTATACAAAAGGAACTAAAAATTATGATAGCAATGTATACTTGCTAAATATAGATAGAAATGGTAGTGTTATATGGGAAAAAACTTATGGTTCAAGTAGAGATGACAAAGCAAGTGCAATTATCAAAGTAGAAGATGGTTTTGTCATAAGCGGATACTCTACTTCAATTGATACTCATAGTAAAGATGTATATCTTTTAAAAGTAGATAAAAAAGGAAATATTAATTAGATGATAAGAGCTTTAATCGTAACCTTATTTGTATGGAGTGCATTAATAGCACAGAGCAGTGTAAAAGACTCTATAGTGAAGATATATACAGTTTCAAAGATTCCAAACTACTCAGTACCATGGAACTCAAACATAAAGAGGTCTCATGGATCAGGCAGTATTATAAATGGTGATAGAATCCTCACGAATGCGCATGTCGTTGCGGATGAGACATTTATAGAGGTAAAACGCTATGGTCAAACGCAACGCTATGAGGCGGAGGTTGAGTTTATATCGCATCAAGCAGATCTAGCACTATTAAAGGTGAAAGACAAAGCATTTTTTGCAGGTACAAAAAGCTTAGAGCTTGGCACTATCCCTAAAGTGCTACAAGCGATTACTGTATATGGTTTTCCTATGGGTGGCAACAGTTTAAGTGTTAGTAACGGCATTGTATCTCGTATAGAGCACAATAGGTATGCACACTCCCAAGAGATATTCTTATCTATTCAGATTGATGCTGCTGTGAACCCTGGCAACAGTGGTGGACCTGCTATTAGTGATGGGAAGATAGTAGGTGTTGTAATGCAACAGATAAGAAAATCACAAAATATAGGTTATTTAGTTCCCACAGAGGTAATAAAACATTTTTTAGATGATGTAAAAGATAAGAAGTATAATGGATTTGCACATCTTGGTGTTGGAACACAGAAGATGGAAAATGAGGCATTAAGAAGTGTCTATAAGATGAAAAGAGATACAACGGGTGTTATGGTGATGGATATATCTAAAAAATCATCTGCATTTAATATCTTAAAAAAGAATGATATTCTTTTAGCTATAGATGGACACAGTATTGAGAATGATGGGACTGTAGAGTTTATAGAGCAACAGTTTACATCATATAAGTATTATGTAGATAAAAAGCAGTTGGGTGACTCTATTGTATTCAAAGTGCTTCGTGATGCAAAAGTTATAGAGTTAGAGATAGAACTTACAAATATTGCAGATGATAATCTTTTAGTCAACACTTTAGCGCATGATGTTATGCCAGAGTATTTTATATATGATGGGTATGTATTCACGCCATTAACTAGAAACCTTTTTAATGGAAACAGATCAACACTTCTTAAACTAAGAGAAGCAGCAGGGGAGTGGGCAACTGATGAAAAAGATGAGGTAGTAATACTTTTAAATGTTTTAGCAGATAAGAGTAACAGAGGTAATCATAACTTTGCACTCTGGGTAGTGGATATGGTAAACTCTCAAAAATTTAAAAACTTTGATGCATTTAAGAGTATAATTCAAAACTTTAAAGGCAAATATATTATCTTAGAGAATGAAGATGGTGTAAAAATAGCTATAGATAGAGAAAATGCAATTGAGTCTGAAGCGAGTATACTACAACGGTATAGTATAAAGAGCTCACAAAACGAATAGGGAGTTGTATGTACGACATAGCCATCATCGGTGCAGGAATAAATGGTTGTAGCGTAGCGTATGAGTTTGCCAAAGAGGGCAAAAAAGTCCTTCTCATGGACATGGATGGTATTGCCCATGGTGGAAGTGGAGCAGCAGGTGCATTCATATCTCCAAAGTTTTCTAAGGCAGGTGAGTTAAAAGAGCTTATCGGTGATGCTTTTGTCTACTCTATGAATTTTTATGAGAAAAACTTCCCTCACCTACTTAAAAAATCTCAACTTTTACATATTGCCAAAGATGAGAATGATGAAGAGATTTTAAACTCCTATAAAGAGACTACAGAGTTAGAGTTGCTCAGTGCATCTCAAGAAGTTTTAGAGCTACTACATACGCAAGAGGATATAAATGAGTATGTTTCTATAAACGCAGGTGTAGTTAATGCAGCTTCCATGTGTGAAGCTATGGCGAAAAGTGCAAAGTTTATAAAACAGAAAGTTCAAAGCCTTGAGTATGACGATGATAGATGGGTTATCAATGAGACATACTCTGCTAAAAATGTAGTTCTCGCTACAGGAGCATATGAAGCCGTGGTTAAAGAGCCCTATATGCAACTTCGTGGTGTCTGGGGGCATCGTATAGATATAAAAACAACAACACAGAACCCAAACTCTATACACCAGTTTGTATCTATCTCACCAAGTAGTAATGGGGAGCTAGCAATTGGTGCGACACATAATGTTCATTATCATCCTCAGTCTGCCACTGAACCTTATGACATTGCTGCTGGTAGAGCAGAGTTGTTGGAAAAGGCGTCACGAACACTGCGTTTAGAAGATGTTGAGGTAGTAAGAGACTATACAGGTCTGCGTTCAGGTTCATTTGACTATATGCCTCTTGTAGGAAGTTTAGTACTCTCAAATGAAACATTACAGAACAAAAATATAAGATTTAAAGTCAAAAATCCAGATTACACAGAGTATGCGTACTACTCAAATCTTTACATGATAAATGGCAATGGTGGGTATGGTTTTGTATTAGCCCCATATTTGGCCAATGTTTTAAAAGAGCATATCTTAAGGGCTAAAAAAATTAGTAAGCGAGTAAGTCCAGCAAGATTTTTTGCTAGATGGGCTAAAAAGATATGAAGAAGAATAGATGAAATTAAAAGCGATAATTATAATTTTATTAATAAGTTTCACACTTATTAATGCAGAAGAGTGGAGTATAGAATCTATCAATTATAGTATGGAAAATGATGCTAACGTTGATTATAATGAGCCCTTTTTTCAAGACCAGTAAAACAAGTTTTCTTATTCCACCTTTCTACGATACTGATGGTAACAGTTTTTCTCCTCTTGAGTCTAAATTATTTAT